>Ga0315298_1000551_pt1 | contig 72638 bp, 63 predicted proteins | sample WHS_1_MG_FD_203077 | JGI IMG/M metagenome (GOLD analysis project Ga0315298, IMG submission 203077) | Extremophilic microbial mat communities from Washburn Hot Springs, YNP, Wyoming, USA - WHS_1_MG | ecosystem: Environmental > Aquatic > Thermal springs > Hot (42-90C) | place: USA: Wyoming... | reverse complement strand
CCGCATCCCAAAACCACGACCACAAGACGGACGCGACGGAGCGCGTCCCTCCAAGGGAAAACCCCGTGGAGGGCCACGGTCCCTCGTGGCCGCAACCCAAAACCGCAACCCCAGGACGGACGCGACAGAGCGCGTCCCTCCAAAGGAAAACCCCATGGAGGGCCACGGTCCCTCGTGGCCGCAACCCAAAACCGCAACCCCAAGACGGACGCGACGGAGCGCGCCCCTCCAGGGGGACCACGAACCAAGGCTGACGCGACAGAGCGCGCCCCTCCAGGGGGCTTACGGCTTGCTCACCTTTGTCAAGAAAGGCAGCTCCACCGAGAGATGGGACGGGATGACCCGAATGAGCCACGTCGAGGCCTGGATCTCGGACGGCCGCTCGAGGGGACCACGATTCCTTTCCACGACCCGGCCGCTCACCGGCAGGAACGGGTGGTGTTCCTCCCCGTCCTGGGTCACGAGCCGGATCCCCGGGAACCCCTGCTCGACCAGATCGTTTTCTTCCGGCAGAACAACCTCCACCACCCTTCCGATCGAGCGAAGGAAAGACTCCTCCACACCCACCGCGAAGGTTCCCTCCTGCTCGTAGACGGCCCAGGCATGCTCGGGAAGGCAGTACTTGTCTCCAGGCAACGGCGCCATCGGGTCAGCCGGTTGCTCCGCATCGATGGCCGGGGGCTCGGATCCACCCCTCGCACCCGCATCTTCCTTCGCCAGGAGCGTCTCCTGCCGCGCCTTTCTCAAGGTTCTCCAGACCGGCGGCAGAAGCTCTTTGCGGGTAAAGGGCTTCGGAATGTAGTCGGCCGCCCCGAGCCGCAGGGACTGCAGAGCGGTGCGGATCGTGGGGTAGCCCGTGATCATGATCGCCGGCGTCGGGATCGAGGCTTTTTTCAGTTCGGCCAGAAATTCGAGCCCGTCCATTTCCGGCATCATGAGATCCGTCAGAACGAGGGCGAAGGACTCCCGGGAGAGAAGGCCGAGTCCCTCCCGCGCGCTCAAGACGCACGAGACCTGGAACCCTTCCCTGCCCAGGACCTTCTTCAGGCTTTCGTGGATGATCGGCTCGTCGTCGATGACCAGGATGCGAACAGGCGTCTCGGTCGCCATGAAGATGCTCCCTTCCCCCTTTGACCTTCCTTCCTTGGCTGGACCTTTCCCACTTTCCGTTCAGACCCAATAGGCTCCCCGGCCGTCCTCACGAGGCGGCTTCCCTCGCAGGAAGCTCGATCCGGAACGACGTGCCCTGCCCCACGACCGATCGCACATGGATGCGGCCGCCATGCTGGTCCACGATGCTCTGAACCACCGAGAGGCCAAGGCCGTTCCCCCGGGCTCCCTTGGTGGAGTAAAAGGGTTCGAAGATCTTCTCGATCTGGTCCTTCGGGATTCCGCATCCCGTGTCCGCCACTTCAAAGAACACCCGGCGGCCCCCTCCGGAACGGCCCGAAGCAATCGTGATCGTCCCCTTTCCGTCCATGGCCTCGGCTGCATTCATGACCAGGTTCAAGATGACCTGCTGCATCTGGCCCGGGTCCGCGTGCACTTCCACCGGCCCGGCCGAGAGCCGAAACTCGAAATCCACGTTGCGAAAGGCCGCCTGCTTCGACACGAGCCCGTGGGCCCTGCGGATCACGGTGTTGATGTCGATCCCCTGTCGGACCGGATGCTGCAGCCGGGTGTAGTCCAGCAGGTCCCGCACGATCTGCCTGCACCGAAGGGCCTCCCGGTAGATGACTTCATAGTCCCTCCGAACCGGGTCGGCCGGATCCACGTCGATCAGGAGATCCTCCACGAACGTGATGATGCCGCTCAAGGGATTGTTGATCTCGTGGGCGATGCCGGCCGCGAGCTTGCCCACGGCCGCGAGCTTTTCGGACTGAATGAGGCTCCTCTGCAAGCGTTTCTGCTCGGTTATGTCCCGGGAGATCACGCCGACCCCTATGATCTGGCCTTTGTGGTCGAGAAGGGGAAATCGGACCGTGTGCAGATAGACCTTGCGGCCTCCGAGTACGAGGCTCTCCTCGCGGGAAACGGTGCGGCCGGCTTCGAAAAAGGCCTTGTCGCGCTTCTCGAAACGTTCGGCCAGGACCGGGTCAAAAAGCATCCGGTCCGTCTTGCCCACGAACTCCTCGGGCCGACGTCCGAACAGGGCCGCGGCCACGGGGTTGATGAACAGATACCTCCCGCCGAGATCCTTGAGGACGATGATATCGTGCGCCGCATTGACGAACTGCTCGAATCGCTGCACCGACTCCTGAAGCCGCGCCTCCAGATCGGTTTTCTCCTGGAGGCGCTCTCGAAGCCCCTGAAAAACCTCGTTGAGATCCCAAAAGACCCGGGCGAGCCTGTGGTCCATGATCCGCACGCCCGGGGGAGTGAGGCGGTATAGATCGGCAAGGATGTCGTCCTTGCCGGTCAGCTCGATGATCAGCTCGAGACCCTCGAACCTGAGCGCCTCGTGAAGGGATCGCAGGGTGGGAATCCCCATCTCCCTGGCAGCGGCCACACCCGGAGCCTCTGGATCCGGGTCCACGACGCAAAGGACCTCCAGGTTCAGGGCCGCGAGCTTCCCCTGGGAGACCAGGTCCAGGATCGCCTTGCAGCCGTGGCCGCCTCCGATGATCGCGGCCAAGGTAACAGGCCGATCCGCGGATTGGACCCCCTCCGGCACGGCGCTCTCCGACACTGTCTGGATCCTCCTCGCCTTCTTCGTTTTCATTCTAAAGCGATAGACCCGCCGATTCAAAGGCAAATCTGGGGTCACTCAGCGCCCCCGGCACCGGCCTGTCAAGTCTGCCAGCCGTGGGCCTGGCCAGCCGTGGCCAAGGGCACGGCCCAAGGATCCTGCGTGGGGCCTGCTGGCCCCCCAAGCGGCACGTCGTGTCGTCCGGAGCGATTTCGGCCTTGACACGGCTTAACCCGGCGGCATAAACTTCAACTTGAGAATAATTCCTATTTTCATGGATCGTTCCGATGTCCTTTCCGTCCTCTTTCCGGATGACCCTGCAGCGGCGGATTCTTCTCGAAGAAATCCGCGGCATGCATTCCCATCCCACGGCCGACGAGGTCTATGCCCGCGTCCGTCGCCGTCTGCCCAGAGTGAGCCTTGGAACAATCTACCGGAACCTGGAAACTCTCTCTCGTGCCGGCGTCATCCAAAAGCTGGAACTTGCGGGATCGCCTCGCAGGTACGACGGGACCACGGAAGCTCACTACCACGTGACCTGCTTGGGCTGCGGAAAAGTTGAGGACATCCGACTGGAGCCCCCAAGGAACCTGGAGGAGGCCGCGCGCCAAGCCTGCGGCTTTCAGATCGTGGGGCATACCCTCAAGTTTCACGGTCTTTGCCCGAAGTGCGCGGGCAGCGGCCCCAGGCGCGAGGGGGCTCCCCCCTTTGATAGGCCGGGGCAGCCCAGGCACAAAGAGGGTTCGGAAGCCAAGACGTCCGGCAAGTCGGGGACAGGGTCATGAAAAAGGTCGTTTTCTTCGCCTTTCAGTCAGACCCGATGTGTTTCGTCCACGTGCTGCTCAACGGGCTGGACATGAAGGAGAAGGGATTCGAGATTCGCATCGTGATGGAAGGAGCCGCCACCCGGCTCGTGCCCGAGTTGTCCAGTCCCGAGCATCCTCTGCACGGCCTCTATGCGAAGGCCAAGGCGCAGGGACTTTTCGAGGGTGCCTGCAGGGCTTGTTCAGCCAAGCTGGGGACTCTCGAGGCTGTGCGCCGCGAAGGGTTGCGGCTTCTCGAGGACATGAGTGGCCATCCAGGCATGGCCGCATACCTCGCCCAGGGATACGAGATCGTCACGTTCTGAGCCGAAAGGAGATGAGAGCGCGATGCCACCGATCGAGATCAAGAAAGACATCTATTGGGTGGGAGCCATCGATTGGAACATTCGGGACTTCCACGGATACTCGACCTACAAGGGAACCACCTACAATGCCTATCTCGTTCTGGATGAAAAGGTGACCCTTTTCGACACGGTCAAAGAGCCTTTTCGCAGCGAACTCCTCCACAACATCCGCCGCGTCATCGACCCGGGCCGGATCGACTACGTGGTCGTCAACCACGTGGAGATGGACCATTCGGGCTGCCTGCCGGAAATCCTCGACGCCGTGCGGCCGGAAAAGATTTTTTGCTCCGTCAAGGGACGAGAGGCTCTTCTGCAGCACTTCCACCGCGAGGACTGGCCCCTGCACGTCGTGGCGGACGGCGAGAGCGTCCGGATCGGCCGGCGGTCTGTCCGGTTCCTCGAGACCCGCATGCTCCACTGGCCGGACAGCATGTTCTCCTACCTTCCCGAAGAACGCCTGCTCATTTCGAGTGACGCCTTCGGCCAGCACTGGGCCACGAGCGAACGGTTCGACGATCAGGTGGACGGCCCGGAGCTGCTTGCGCACGCGGCCAAATACTACGCGAACATCCTGCTCCTCTATTCCCCCCTGGTGCAGAAGCTTTTGGGCCGCGTCCGGGAACTCGGCATCCCGATCGACATGATCGCCCCCGACCACGGCTTGATCTGGAGGGGCAACCCTGGAGCCATCCTCGAGCGCTACGATGCCTGGAGCCAACAGGTCACCAAAGAAAAAGCCCTCGTCATCTATGACACCATGTGGAAGAGCACAGCCACCATGGCCCGGGCCGTGGCGGACGGCCTGATCCAGGCCGGTGTCCAAGTAAAACTGTTCGACCTTCAGGTCAACCACCGCAGCGATGTCATGACCGAGGCCTTGGACGCCAAGGGCCTGCTTTTCGGCTCCTCGACCCTGAACAACCAGATGCTGCCTCGCATGGCCGACATGCTCACGTACATGAAGGGTCTCAAGCCGCGCAACCGGATCGGAGCGGCCTTCGGGTCCTACGGGTGGAGCGGGGACGCGGTGCGCCACATCAATCGGGAACTGGAGGCCATGAAGATCGAGCTCGTCCATCCCGGTGTGGCAGTACAGTACGTGCCAGACCACGAGGGGCTCCGGCAGTGCGTCGAGCTCGGCCTACAGGCCGGTCGAAGGATCCGGGAGAAAGCCTGAGAGATTCAGGCGACCCGCCCGACCCAGGCAGACCGAGGGCCGGCCCGCGCCGGCAAATCGGACAAAAAACCGCGAAGATGAGAGAGGCAGCCCGCATCCAAGCCGAACTTGCCGAGGCTCTGCTTCAGGCAGACGCCGAGGAGATCCTGCGCCAGAGGCTTGGCCGGTTCCCGGCACAGGCGGCAACCCGGGCATTGTTGGCCTTTCTCTCGTCGGCGGACGACGCGCTGCGGAGCCGCTCGGCCCGGGCGCTGGGCCTCTTGGTTGCCCAAAGGGCGGTGAGCGACCTGGAAGGAGCCCGTGAAATCGTTCGGCGCCTCGTGTGGAGCCTGAACGACGAATCCGGCGGGATTGGCTGGGGAGCGCCCGAGGCCATGGCCCACATCCTGGCGCGCAGCGATTCCCTTTGGGAGGAGTTCGCGTCCGTGTTCGCGTCCTACCTGCGCAAGGACGGGAATTTCCTGGGCGGCAGTCCCCTGGAGCCCTTCCTGCTCGAAGCCGCGGCGATCCTGGCCGAGGCGCGCCCCGAAGCGCTTCGATCCCTCGGGGCCGAGCCGCTCCTCGCTTCCTTTCTCCAGTCGCCCCGGGAATCCACTCGAAGCCTGGCCGCGCGGGCTCTCGAGATCCTGAGAGGCCCGCCGGAGACAGCCGACGTTGGGCCCCCAGCCGAAATCGGTGGCCGGAGCGTCTCGCAACAGGGCGCGGGCTCCGGCGTTTCGAAGTGTTCGAGGTAACGGAGGAGACACGATGGATGTCCTGACCCTGTCACGCCTGCAGTTCGCCGTTGCGACTCTGTTCCACTTCCTCTTCGTTCCCCTCACGCTGGGCCTCTCGTTTCTCGTGGCCATCATGGAAACCTTGTACGTGAGAACGCGGGACGAACAGTACAAGAGGATGACCCAATTCTGGGGGAGGATCTTCCTCATCAACTTCGCCGTGGGCGTGGTGACCGGGATCACCCTGGAGTTCCAGTTCGGAACGAACTGGTCCCGTTACTCCGCATACGTGGGCGACGTGTTCGGCTCTCTGCTGGCGATCGAGGCGACCGTGGCCTTTTTTCTGGAGTCCACGTTTATCGCGGTCTGGGTCTTCGGGTGGAAACGGCTCTCTCCCAAAATGCACTGCCTTTCGATCTGGCTCGTGGTAATGGCTTCGAGCCTTTCGGCCGTCTGGATCCTCATCGCCAACGCCTGGATGCAGCACCCGGTCGGATACACGATCAACGAGGCCACGGGTCGGGCCGAGCTTACCGACTTCCTGGCCGTGGTGACCCAACCGTTCGCCATCATCCAGATTCTGCACACGCTGAGCGCGGCCTATACGCTCTCTGCCTTTTTCGTGATGGGCGTGAGCGCATACCACATCCTCAAGAAGAGCCACACCGACTTCTTCCTCAAGTCGTTCCGCGTGGCCCTTCCCTTCGCCCTGATCTTTTCCCTGGGAAGCGTGCTCATGGGAGACTTCTCGGGCCAGGAGGTCGCGGTCAAGCAGCCCTCCAAACTCGCGGCCCTGGAGTCGCACTGGGAGACCGGCACCCATGCTCCCTTTGTCCTGTTCTTCGTCCCCGACGAGGAAAACGAGCGGAACCGGTTCGAGTTCGGCAGGATCCCGAGCGGCCTGAGCCTTCTGGCCTTTCACAAGCCCGAGGCCGAGGTGGTGGGCCTCAAGGACTTCCCCAGAGAGGACCGGCCGCCGGTTCTTCTCACCTGGCTGGCCTTCCGGGCAATGGTGGGCATTGGATTCCTTTTGGCCTTTCTCACGATCGTCGGGACGGTCTTGCGCAACAAGCTCGAACAGAGCCGCTGGTATCTCGGAATCATGCTCCTGGCCATCCCGCTTCCTTACTTGGCAGCCGAGGCGGGCTGGATCGTCACAGAGGTGGGCCGCCAACCCTGGATTGTCTACCGGCTCATCCGAACGGCGGAGGCGGTCTCTCCGATCGCGGTCTCCCAGGTGTTCCCGAGCCTCCTGGCCTTCTTCCTCGTGTATTCTTTTCTCGGGCTCGTTGCTTTCGCCCTGATCTTCCAGGCGGCCCGGAAGGGGCCGGCTCCGGCCGGCGCCTGAGGCGCGAGGCGCTCTTCGAAGCGTGAAGAACAAGGGAAGTAGAAAACGTCCGGAAACGATCTCGAGCAAAAGGAGTGAGAGACAATGTTGGAGACGATCTGGTTCGTTCTCTGGGGCGTGCTCTGGGCCGTCTACTTCATGCTGGACGGATTCGACCTCGGACTCGGCGCTCTTTTGCCTTTTCTTGCCAAAAAGGAGGAGGAAAAGAAAATCCTTTACAACAGCATGGGACCTTTCTGGGACGGCAACGAAGTCTGGCTGATTACGGCCGGAGGCGTGACCTTCGCCGCATTTCCGAGGACCTACGCCGTCCTGTTCAGTTCCCTGTACTCGGCCCTCATGCTCCTGCTCTTCTGCCTGATCTTCCGGGCTGTGGCCATCGAGTTTCGCGGAAAACGGCCAAGCCCGGCGTGGCGAAAAGCCTGGGACGCGTGTCTTACGGTCGTGAGCGCGGCCGCCGCGATCCTTCTCGGCGTGGCCTTCGCCAACATCTTCAAGGGTATCCCCATCGATCAGGACGGCGTGTACCAGGGGACGCTTCTCACCTTGCTCAACCCATACGGTCTTCTTGGCGGGGTGCTCTTCCTCGCGTTGTTCCTCCTGCACGGATCCCTCTGGCAGGCCATAAAAGCCCAAGGGGTTCTCCACGAGCGCTCGGCCCGGGCGGCCAGAGCGCTTTGGCCCGCTGTCGTGGTCGTGGCAGCGGCGTTTCTCGTCGCGACCCAGTTCGCAACGTCTCTCTGGGACAACTACTTCCGGTACCCGCTCCTGCTTCTGGTCGCGCTCGCAGCCGTTGCAGGCCTTCTGGGAACCCGCTTGTTCATCGCCCGCAAGGACTGGTGGAAGGCGTGGTTTTCGTCTTCCCTCACCATCGTGGCCGCAACGCTCTTCGGCGTCCTGGGGCTCTACCCGAACCTTTTGCCGTCGAGCCTGGATCCGGCCTTCAGCCTGACCGCGGCCAATTCGGCCTCTTCGGCTCTCACCCTGAAAATCATGCTCGTTGTGGCTCTCGTGTTCGTCCCCATCGTGATCCTGTATCAGGGCTGGGTGTATCATCTGTTCCGCCACAAAGTGACAGAAAAAGATCTCGCCTACGAAGAGGCCCACTGAGATGGAGGGACGCGCTCCGTCGCGTCCGTCTTGTGGGCCTATCTTTGCCCGGCAATCTCGTCTCCAACGGGCCGGTTCTGCAGAACCTTTCCTTGCGGCCATGACGGAGCATGGCCCTCCATAGTTTTCCGTGGAGGGACGCGCTCCGTCGCGTCCGTCTCGGGGTAGTGATCTTGGGTTGCGGCCATGAGGGACCATGGCCCTCCATAGTTTTTCCGTGGAGGGACGCGCTCCGTCGCGTCCGTCTTGCTCCACGGCTCTGAGGCGTCCGCAGCCCGCAATTGAAACCTTTCGGCACGAGCCGGTCTCCCTACAGACAGGAAGAAAACGCGAAAACAAGGAGGCGCGACATGAATCGGGAGCATATGATCCGGCTCATCGCAGGCTCGTTCATTCTGATCAGCTTGGCCCTCGGGCTTCTCCACAGCCCCTACTGGTTCATCTTCACGGCTTTCGTGGGAGCCAATCTCTTTCAGTCGTCCCTGACCGGCTGGTGCCTCATGGACAAGATTCTGAAGAAAGCCGGCGTGCAGAGCGAGGCGGAAAAACTTCTGGCCTCCAAGGCGCGCGCAGGGTGATCAGGTTTCTCCCATCGTGCCCGCGCCCTTGTGCAGGACGAGAGGATGAGGATCTTGCCTGGACCAAGCCGCCGGGGTGCCCTGAGAGGTGAGTCAGCGGGTCTTGACCATCCGGCGCGCACAGGGTAAGGTAAGCCAAAATGGTTGCACTTTGGAATCTCAAGGAGGAATCCAAGTGGCCACGATTACCTTAAAAGGCTTACCCGATGATCTTTACGAGAGAATCCGGAAACGCGCGGCCGAGCACCGCCGAAGCATAAACAGCGAGATCATCTTCTGCCTTGAACGCATGTTTCAGTCCAGGCGGGTGGATCCGCACTCGTTTCTCAGCCAGGTGGACAGGCTGCGGCGAAAAACGCGTATTTCTCCTCTGACCGACGAGATCCTGCGCGCGGCAAAGGAAGAGGGCCGCCCGTGATCGTCGTGGACACCAACGTCATTGCGTATCTGTTCCTGCCAGGGCAGAAAACCGCCAAGGCGCGCGCCGTTTACAAGAAGGACCCCGAATGGGCTGCGCCGATTCTCTGGCGCAGCGAGTTTCGTAACGTTTTGGCCTTGTACCTTCGAAAGGGAGAGCTGAAAGTCGAGCAAGCGATCGAGCTGGCCGAAGCGGCCGAGTTTCTTTTGCAGGGTCAAGAATACCAAGTCCAATCGGATCGGGTCCTGCGCCTCGTTTCCTCTTCGAAGTGTTCGGCGTACGACTGTGAGTTCGTGGCTCTGGCCAAAGAGCTGGGTGTACATCTGATTACGGGCGACAACCGAATCCCTGCGGAGTTCCCGTCCGTGGCTCGTTCGCTCGAGGCCTTTGCTTCGACTTGAGGCCGCCTTGAAGGCAGCCGGGAACCCTACCGGGCCGCGGCCGGACGCCGCCCCGCGTCCACCGCTTCGCCCCGCACCGTGATGATCTTTTCTTCCACGGGAAGGCTCACGCCAGCCTCTTTCAGGGCCTTGTGCACGATCACCGAGAGGCCGTGGCAGCAGGGCACCTCCATCATGGCGATCGTGACCGAGCGGAGGCCGGCTTTGCGGAAAATCTCGACGAACTTTTCCACGTGCGCCCCGGCGTCGTCGAGTTTCGGGCAGCCCACGAGAACCGCCTTCCCGGGCAAGAGATCCCGGTGCAGATCCGGGTAGGCCACGGCCACGCAGTCGGCCAGCACGAGCAGGTCGGCACCCTTCAAGAACGGGGCGGTCGGCGGCACGAGCCGGATCTGGATCGGCCAGTGGGAAAGGGCCGACGGCGACGAGAAAGCCCGATGAGGGCTGGCCTGGGGACCAGGCCCCGGCACGGCCGCGAAGGATCTCACCTGCGCCGAAGGGCAGCCGCAAGGCAGAGGTTGTTCCTCGCTCTTCTTGGGCTTGGCCGGCCCCGCGTGCTCGAGATGCTCGGCCACAGCCTCCTCGTCGAACTCCTCCGCCTCCCGCTCCACGACCCTCAGGGCTCCGTTCGGGCACTCGCCGAGGCAGGCGCCCAGGCCGTCGCAGAACTTCTCGGCGACAAGTCTCGCCTTGCCGTCCACGATCTGGATGGCGCCCTCGGCGCACGCCGGCACGCACTGCCCGCAGCCGTCGCAAAGCTCCTCGTCGATCTCGATGATTTTTCGCGTTACCTTTTTCATGTCTGTTCTCCCCTTTGCTCAAGCAGCACCTTCCGGGCCAGGCCGCGGCCTGCCTCGGTGAGGAAGCCCTGTTCGATCCGCCCTTCGATCCAGGAACCGCCGGACGGCTGCTCCTTGAGGCTTTCCTCGAGGTTCACGATGCGGTCCGCGTCATAGACCGCCTGAAAATTCAAAGTCTCCTCGGGCCTCGGATGGTGGTGATGGCCCACAATGTCGCAGACCTCATCCACCAGGGCCGGGTCCGCGCCCAACCCTTCCAGAATCTCTCGGGCCAGAGGCGGGCCTTCTTCCTCCTGGAATCGGGCCGCGGTGCTTCCGTGTTTCCGTTCGGCGCTATGGATGCCGATGTCGTGGAGGTAGGCGGCGCAGAGGACGACCGCCGGATCCGCGCCGATCTCGGAAGCGATCCGCTGGGCATAGCGGGCCACGCGGCTTGCATGCCCGATCCGCCGAAAATCCTGCCCGAAGGTGCGCTTCATGGCCAAAGCCACCCGGTCCTTAAGAAGATCCTTTCTCTTGGCGAGAAGCTCGGCCGGAAGTTCCCCCAGACACTGCTCGGCGAACTTGCAGTAGGCGGCGCACCCGAAGTCCATCCTGGGATTGACGAACTTGTGGCCGCATCCCTTGCAGCGGCGCGTGGGTTCGTCCTTGAAAAACTCCACCAGGGCGCCGCACCTGGGACACGGGACCTCGAAGATGTCGCCGGGCTTCCAGTACCGGATGTCCTGTCCAGGGCATTTCATGGGGCTTCTCCTCCCGATGGCCCCGGCGGGGGCCCGAGGCCCGCCGCCGGTCCTGGCCGTCTCAAGCGCCCAGAATCGCCTTCAAGTCCGCTTCGGGCGTGGAAATGGGTTTGATGTCGAAGTTCTTGACGAGAACGCCCAGCACGTTCGGCGTGAGGAACGCAGGCAGGCTCGGGCCGAGCCGGATTCCCTTGATCCCCAGATGGAGAAGGGTAAGAAGGATCGCCACCGCCTTCTGCTCATACCAGGAAAGCACCATGGAAAGGGGCAGGTCGTTCACGCCCACGCCGAAAGCCTTGGAAAGGGCCACGGCGATCTGGATGGCCGAGTACGCGTCGTTGCACTGCCCCACGTCGAGCAGGCGCGGGATCCCTCCGATATCGCCGAGGTCCTTGTCAAAAAACCGGAACTTGCCGCAGGCCAGCGTGAGGACCACGCAGTCCTTGGGCACCTTTTCCACGAACTCGGTGTAGTAGTTCCGGCCCGGCTTGGCACCATCGCAGCCGGCCACGAGGAAGAAGTGGCGGATGGCCTTGCCCTTGACCGCTTCGATCACCTTGTCGGCCACGCCGAGAACCGAGTTTCGGGCAAAACCGACCATGACCGACCCTGCCTCCTTGTCCTCAAGGAACCCGGGAAGAGCCAGCGCCCGGTCGATGACCGGTTTGAAGTTGCGGTCCGAGATGTGAACGACTCCGGGCCAGCCCACGGTGCCGCTCGTGAAAATGTTGTCCTTGTAAGAGTCCAGGGGCTTCTGGATGCAATTGGTCGTCATGAGAATCGCGCCCGGAAAGGCCGCAAATTCCCGGTTTTGGTTCTGCCAGGCCGTGCCGTAGTGGCCGTAAAAGTGGGCATATTTCTTCAGGCCCGGATACCCGTGGCAGGGCAGCATCTCGCCATGGGTATACACGAAGATCCCCTTGCCCTCGGACTGCTTCAGGATCTCCTCCAGGTCCTTGAGATCGTGGCCTGAAACCAGGATCGCCTTGCCTTTGCGGTGGCCCAGAGGCACACGGGTCGGCACCGGGTGGCCGTAGGTTCCGGTGTTGGCCCCGTCGAGAAGCTCCATGGCACGCAGATTGATCTCGCCGCACTTGAGGACCAGGCCAATCCAGTCGTCGAGACTCAAGTCCTTGCGGAGCGTGGCCGCGAGTCCTTCGTGAAGAAAAGCGTATACCCTTTCGTCCTCCTGGCCCAGGATGCGGGCATGATCCGCGTAAGCAGCCACACCCTTGAGCCCGTAAATCAGGGTCTCCCTCAGAGAACGGACATCCGGGTCAACCGAAGGGTCCGCCAGGACCCCGACCCCGCGGCCCTGCTCGACGAGGCCGGCCAGAGTCTCCTCAGGCTTGAACGAGGCTGGCCCGTCCCGGAACGTGGTGTGCCCGCCAGCCGCCTTGACCTTTTCCCGAAGGCTTTCCCTGAGATCCACAGCGCGCCTCACAAGAGGCGGGAACCGGTTCGCGTCGAAGTTCACGTTGGTGAGCGTGGCAAAAAGGGCCTCACAGGTGAACGCGTTGACCTCGGGATCCGAAACGCCTACCTTTCGGCCTTCGACCGCGATCAGGGAAAGCCCTTTCAGCGCATGGAGCAGAAGATCCTGCAGGGCAGCCACCTCGGGCTCCTTCCCGCAGACGCCCTTGCGGATGCATCCCTGCCCCTTGGCGGTCTGCTCGCACTGATAGCAGAACATGGCCGCAGTCGTGCTTTCCAGCGTTCCTTCGGTTCTCGCGTCGGTCTGTCTCATGGTTCGCTCCTCTCCTTTTCGCCCTCCCTTTTCCGGCGGGCGTCTCTCTGGGTGTAGAATCTACTTCCGCTTTGCCCGGCCGATCCGCTCGATCGGCCCCTGTTTCTGTCCCGTTTTCGCGTGGGAGCCGCCCATTCTCGCTTTTCCCTTCGATTTGGCTTCCGCCTTTTTTCTCCTAACCGTTCGATGTGCAGGATACCGCTGCCGGTTCCCTTGGGCCTTGACCCATGTCAAGGGCCTCATAAAAATTTTTCGGCCGGAGGTGTACGGTCCGCAGTTCGAATGCTAAACTTTGGATTGAGGAGGACCTGATTTCTCATGAAACAGCCGATCATCGTGGATGCCCGCGGGCTGGCCTGCCCGCAGCCGGTCGTCAAAACAAAAGAAGCTCTGGAAAACCACCCAGGCCGAACCATTGAGGTGCTGGTAGACACTCGGGACTCCGCCGAGAACGTGAGCCGCTTTGCCCGCAGCCGGGGCAGGAAAGTCCAGACCGCAGCGGACGGGGCCGTCCACCGGGTCATCGTCCAGCCCGGTCCTGAAGGGGCCAGTCCTTCCGCATCCGAGGACCAGGAGCCCGTCTCCTGCGCGGTGACGGACCAGAAGCTGGTCGTCTACGTGGGCGCGGACCAGATGGGCCGGGGAAGCGAGGAGCTGGGAAAGAAACTCATGCGGGGGTTTCTTCGCACTTGGCTCGACAGCCCGAAAAAACCCTGGCGGATGGTTTTCATCAACAGCGGCGTGCGCCTGACAACGATCGACGAGGAAGCTCCCGAGGCGCTGGAGCTTCTGGCCGAAAAAGGCGTGGAGATTCTCACCTGCGGCACCTGCCTCCAGCACTTCGGACTCGAGAAAAAGCTCCGAGTGGGGAAAGTGACGAACATGTACGAAGTCGTCGAAACCCTCGCCTCTGCAGGCCGGGTCGTGTCGCCCTGCTAGTGAGGCGACAAGGCCTGCTTCACGATCTCGCTCACCCGCTTGCCGTCGGCCCTGCCGGCCACCTTGGCCATGACGGCCTTCATGACCTGCCCGAAGTTGCGGCCGCCGGTCTCTGCCACGACCTGGGCCACGAGGCCGCGGATGTCCTCATCCGAAAGCTGGGAAGGGAGCAGGGACTCCAGGATCCGGAGCTTTTCCTCTTCTTCCGGGACGCGATCGGCCATGCCGGCCTTTCGATACGAATCGATGGTGTCCTGAATCTCCTTCATCTCCCGCTTGACGATCTTGAGGATCTCAGCCTCCGGAAGCTCGGAGACGTTGCTGAGCCTTCCCTTCTCGGTCGAGATCTTGGTCTTGACCATTTTCACCACGGAAAGGCCGACGCGGTTCTTTTCTTTCGTGTACTTGAGCAAGAGGTCTTGGATGGTTTTTTCACTAAGTTCGCCCGCGCTCATGGGGATCTCCTTTCGAATCTTCCAAAAAGACCGGACGGCCCTGGCCACGTTGGAACAGGGCCGCGCGCTCCTGGACGCTGACAGCCGCTTGTGGTATTTTTATAAGAAAAGATCCTGCGTCCCCTTACGGCTTCTGAAAGAAAAGGCGTCCATCATGGCCAAAGCCAAGAAAGCGTCCGGCAGGAAACGGAACAAAACGAATCGTCTCAAGGCCAGCCTGAAGCGAAAGAGAGTCAAGCAGGTCCTTCGGGTCACCCGGGGCGAGCGGAGGCATTCGGCCTAGCCGGCCCTCGAATTTGCGCTCGGACCCTCTATGACCTCCAGACCGTGCATGTAGGGGCGAAGGGGGGCCGGGATTTCCACAGACCCGTCCGCCCGCTGATTGTTTTCCAGGATCGCCACCAGGGTCCTTCCCACCGCCAGACCGGATCCGTTCAGGGTGTGCACAAACCGGACCTTGCCTTTCCCCGAAGGCCGGAAGCGGATGCCCGCGCGCCTGGCCTGGAAGTCCTCGAAGTTGCTGCACGAAGAAATCTCACGGTACAGGCCCTGGCCGGGCAGCCACACCTCGAGATCGTAAGTCTTGGCGGCCGAAAACCCCATGTCGCCGGTGCACAGCACGACCACCCTGTAGGGCAATCCCAGCTCCTGCAGGACCGACTCCGCGTCCCGGGTCAAGGACTCGAGTTCGTCGTAGGATCGGTCCGGATGCGCAAACTTGACCAGTTCCACCTTGTTGAACTGGTGCTGCCGGATCAGGCCCCTCGTGTCCTGCCCGTAGGAGCCGGCCTCCTTGCGGAAACAAGGCGTGTATGCGACGTACCGGATGGGCAGATCCTCCTCGGCGAGGATCTCCTGCTGGTGGATGTTCGTCACCGGAACCTCGGCTGTCGGCACCAGGAAGTAGTCGGTGTCCGCCACCCGGAACAGGTCATCCTCGAACTTGGGCAGGTTGCCGGTGCCGATGAAGCTTCTGCGGTTGGCCAGAAACGGGGGCAGGACTTCCGTGTATCCGTGCCGCCGCGTATGGAGATCGAGCATAAACTGGATCAGAGCCCGCTCGAGAAGCGCGCCGGCGCCTTTGTACAGAACGAAGCGGGCTCCGGCGATCTTGGCCGCCCTGCCGAAGTCCAGAATGCCCAGCTCCTCTCCGATCTCCCAGTGATTCTTCGGCTGGAACGGGAACGCTTTGGGCTCGCCCCATCTTCGGATTTCGACGTTTTCCTGGCTGCCGCCTCCCACGGGGACCGACGGATGGGGGATGTTCGGAATCCGAAGAAGGACGCTTTCCAGTTCCTCCTCGGCTGCGCCCAGTTCCTTCTCGAGTTCCCGGATGCGAGCGGCCACGGACTGCATCTCCCGGATTTTTTCCGAGGGGTCGCCGCCCTGGCGCTTCGTGCGGCCGATCTCCTCCGAGGCCCGGTTTCGCAACTCCTTGAGTTCTTCTGTCTGCCGCAGGATGGCCCTGCGCTTCGCCTCGAGACGGCGGAAATCCTCCAGCAGGGCCGGGTCGCCCCGGGTGGCGAGCCGTTGAGCCGCCTCTTCCAGGTTCTCTCTCAGCCACTTCACGTCGAGCATCGCGCACCCGTCCTTTCCCCTCCGCCGCCCGGCAAGCGCGATCGGCAGCGGAACGCGTCTCTCCTCACTGCTTGTAACATGAGCACCGGCGCGGGTCAAACTTCCAAAACACCGTCAAAAGCGCCCTTTTGACAAGAGGGTCCGCCGATCTCTATTGTTTTTCAGAAGATGAGGTCAGACCAGAAGGGAGAAGACAAACCCATGGAAATCGAGGCCCCTGCGACCGTTTTCGATGAGGGAGCCGATATTCCCTCGCAGTTTCAGCGAGCCGCCAAGGACCGGCGGAACGAGATCGCTTACGTTTTCAATGGACGCCGGGTCACCTGGGGCGAGATCCGAGCCGGCGTGAACCGGGTTGCTAACGCGCTTCTGGCTCTCGGCGCGGGCAAAGGCAGCCGGGTGGCCGTCTTGTCCCGAAACTCGATCGGGTACGTTCAAGCATATTTCGGAGCCCTGGCGGCAGGGGCCTGCGCCGTGCCGCTCCCCACCATGGCCAATGCCCCGGCTCTGTTGGCCATGCTGAAGGACTCCTCCCCTTCGGTTTTGTTTCTCTCCCGGGAGTTCGCGCCCGTTTTGCCGCGAGAGGCGGTCGAGGAGATCCCGTCGCTCCTGCCGAACGGAAAAGTCGGCCTCGATTTCGAGGACCCAGAATGGCAAAGTTTTGAGCGGTGGACCCGCGGCGCCTCGGAGTCGCCTCCCAAGGTCGCGATCCAGCCCGCGGACGAGTTTCACATCATTTACAGTTCCGGCACCACGGGCGTTCCCAAGGGCATCCTGCACACCCATGGAAACCGATTCGCCTTCGTAGAGAATTTCAATCCGATCTTCGCCCTGCCCGGCATGGTGAACATCATCTCGACGCCCTTCTATTCCCACACAACCATGGTGACGTGGCTCCCGTCCATGTGCAGCGCAACGCGCACAGTGCTGATGGACAAATTCGATGCCCGGGAATTCCTCAGGCTTTGCGAAGCCGAGCGGGTGACGCTGGCCATGCTCGTGCCGGTCCAGTACGAAAGGATTCTGCGGGTGGAAAATCTCGAACGGTACGATCTGTCCAGTTTTCTCATGAAATACTCCACGAGCGCTCCCCTCCACCCGGACACCAAACGGCGCATTCTCGACAAAATCCCGGGGGAACTCGTGGAGTTCTACGGTCTCACCGAAGGGGGAGTCGGGACCGTGCTCGTGGCTTCTCAGTTCCGGGACAAGTTGGACTCCGTGGGCCACCCGGTGCCCGGGTGCGAAATCAAGATCATCGACGAGGACGGACGGGAGCTGCCCAGGGGCGAGACAGGCGAGATCGTGGGCCGCAACGCCGTCATGATGAAAGCGTACAACAACCGGGAGGAAGAAACCCGCAAGCTTCTCTGGTTCGACGCCCAGGGCAGGGCCTTCGTAAGGAGCGGCGACATGGGACGGATGGACGAGGATGGGTTCGTCTACGTCTCTGGCCGCAAGCGAGACATGATCCTCTCGGGCGGGTTCAACGTCTTCGCCGTGGACCTTGAGAACGAGCTGCTCAAACACGAGGCGGTCCTGGAAGCCGCCGTGATCGGAGTTCCGAGCGACGAGTGGGGGGAGACGCCCGTCGCCTTCGTGGTCGTGGAGCCCGGAACCACCGAGACCCCCGAGAGCATCCGCCAATGGGTGAACCTTCGGCTGGGCAAACTTCAAAGGATCCACCGGGTGGAGTTCCGGGATGAGCTGCCCAAGAACCAGATCGGGAAGATCCTCAAGAACGAACTGAAGAATGAATGGAACCAGAAAAAGCTCCGGGAGAGCGGCGGAACCTGACCCCGGGCTCCTGGGCGCCGCCGGCCAGACCGCGGGTTGCCCCAGGTCCACGGCTATTCGAAACGCACGAGCGCGATGTGCCGTGCCGCGAGGAACTCGGGACCGAGGCGGAGCGGAAGAGGCCGGCGGTCGTGGATTTCGCAGAGGCGGGCCTCAGGAACGAAAAGAATCGCCTTGGGAGGCTCGATCTCCAGCCCGGGCCGCTGCGGCTCGAACCCTTCGGCCAGGAGGCGGGCATACGCTTCCTCCGGGATTTCCCAGGCCGAACTCGCCTCCGCCAAAAGCCGTCGGATTCGAAACCATACCCCCTTAGCGTGATGACGCTGCCGGTATTCCCAGGCTCTCCTCTCGGCCCGTGATCGAGCCTGACTCACCCTCCGCTGCATTCCAGAGGTAGGCGGGTTCGGCTTCACGGGTCCTCTCCTGGGCTGCGTGCTTCAAGCCTCCTGAGCAGAGCCGCGACGAGCCGACGATAGGGCCGCGGGTCGGGCATGCCCGCAACCGGGTCCATCAAGGAAAGGACGGTCAGGTTCGAGCAGATCGCAAAACGAAGCTCAGGAGGCAGGGTTCGGAACAAGGCCACCGCCTCGTCGATGTCCTCTTCCCGAGCCAAAAGCAGGAGACCCAAGGCCACCAGCAAGTCCCTGTCCCCCTTCAGGCCGCTGCGCTCCGTCACAAGCTTCTCCAGCAACAGTCCCGCAAGGGCCGGGACCGGCACCGCCATGCCTTCAAGCATCACGGGTCCCCCGGGGCGAAGCAACGATAGGGGGCCAAAAACCATTAGGGGAAATTCCGGGTCCTCGAATACCCGGCTGTCGGCGGCATCCCGGATGGAAGCGTCCATACCCAAGAAATTCACTTCGAGCAATTCCGGCGATTCGGGCAGCCAAACCGACGGCTCCTCCGCAGAAGGCCGAAACCCCTGAATCCGGGCAAGAGCCCTCTTCACCCTCTTATGGACCGCCAGCGGGATCCCAATGTCCACATCTTGGGACACGACCAGTGTAGACGCGGCGTTTGGTTCCAGCAGGTTCGGCACCTCGGAGCCCACAACGAGGACACCCGGGATATCGAACAAGGGCCTCATGCAGCGGAGCGTCCCCACGAGCCTGTCCCGGAACCCCATGAACCGCTCTCCCTCCTATATCTTCGAAAGCCTTGCCTTCGGATTGCCATCCTACCAGCGTCCTCTCATTCCGTCGAGTTCCCTATTTTATCGGCTGGTCCCGGCTTTCCTTTGCCGGCGGGGTGCTTATATTCTGACCCGGCAGCCGACGAGGACCCGCCGATGCGGATCGCGATGCTTTCTCCCATCGCCTGGAGGACACCGCCCCGACATTACGGACCGTGGGAAAACGTGGTGTCTCTGCTTACCGAGACCCTGGTCGCCCGCGGCGTGGACGTCACTCTGTTCGCCACGGCGGACTCCGAGACCCGGGCAAAGCTCGTCTCGGTGTGCCCCAGAGGCTATGAAGAGGACCCTTCCCTGGATCCCAAGGTTTGGGAGTGCCTCCATATTTCGGAGGTTTTCGAGCGCGGCGACGCCTTCGACCTGATCCACAATCACTTCGATTTCCTTCCCCTGACGTATTCCCGCATGACCCGGACCCCGATTGTCACGACGATTCACGGTTTCTCGTCGGAAAAGATCCTCCCCGTCTACCGCAAGTACAACAAGCGAACCTATTATGTGGCCATAAGCGACGCGGATCGCCACCCGGATCTTGACTACGTCGCCACGATTCATCACGGGATCGACCTGCGCTGTTTCACCTTCCGGCCCGAGCCGGGCGGGTACTTGCTTTTTTTCGGCCGCATTCACCCGGACAAAGGGCCGGCCGAGGCGATCGAGATCGCCCGCAGGGCTGGCATGCCCCTCGTGATGGCCGGCATCGTGCAGGACCGACTCTGTTTCGACAGGGAGGTGGCACCGCATTTGGACGGCCGGAACGTTCGCTACTGGGGGAGCGCCGGCCCACAGGAGAGGGACCGCCTGCTGGGAGAGGCCTACGCTCTGTTGCACCCGATCCGTTTCGAGGAGCCCTTCGGCCTTTCGGTGGTGGAGGCCATGGCATGCGGTACACCCGTGGTGGCGTACCGAAGGGGGAGCATGCCCGAGGTGGTGCAGCACGGCCGGACAGGCTTCCTGGTGGAATCGCTCGAAGAGGCCGTGGAAGCTCTAAAGAGGGTCCGGCAGCTCGACCGCAGCGCATGTCGAAAGTGGGTCGAGGAGCGGTTCACGGCAGAACGAATGGCCGACGACTACCTGGCCGTGTATCGGAAAATCCTTTCCGGCCACAAGCGGGAGGCGGACAGCTCCTAGGGTGGGTGCTCGTCTTTGTCCGGATCCATCTTGTCGGCTCCCGCTGGCCAGATCGATCGATGTCAAGGAGGAAAATGAAGATGTCCGCGTCAGCGCGCCCCCCGGTCGAACGGTACCCGGGCAACCCGATTCTCACGCGCGATCACGTGCCCTATCCGGTCGTCACGGTGCACAACGCGGCCGTCGTGAAAGGCCAGGACCGTTACATCATGGTGTTTCGGTCCCACCTGCGAAACGGCCGGTCCATCCTGGGCATCGCGGACAGCGAGGATGGGTTCCGCTTCCGGGTGCGCCCGCGACCCTTCCTCACGCCGGCCACCGAGGGCGTTTTCGCTCTGTACGAAGAGTTCGGAGTGGAAGACCCCCGGATCTGCTTCCTCGATGGCGCCTACTGGATCACCTACAGCGCATACTCCCGTTACGGCGTGCGCATCGGCCTGGCGCGGACCCAGGATTTTTCCCGGGTCGACCGAGTCGCCCTCATTACCCAGGCCGACTGCCGCAACGTGGTGCTGTTTCCCGAAAAGTTTGGAGACCGCTACGCCCGGCTCGACCGTCCCCACACGGAAATCACCCCGTGGTCGATCTGGATTTCCCACTCCCCGGACCTGGTCCACTGGGGCGATTCGCGCGTCCTTCTGCGGCCTCTGCAGTATCACTGGGACGAGATGAAGGTCGGACCCGGTCCCACGCCGGTGCGGACGGCCAAGGGCTGGCTGGTGATCTATCACGGTGTCTTCCGCACCATGGACGGAGCCGTGTACCGTGCCGGAGTCGCGCTTTTGGATTTGAAAGACCCTTCTCAAGTGCTCGGCGTATCCGACGAGTGGATCCTGCAACCCGAGGATCCGTGGGAGGTCACGGGGTACGTGCACAACGTGGTCTTTCCCTGCGGCGCCGTCCCCGAACCCGACGGGACGCTCAAACTTTACTGGGGAGGGGCGGATACCGTCGTGTGCGCCGGGACGGCCTCCCAAGAAGCGTTGAGCGAGCTTTGCCTTACCCGTCCCAGGCCTGCGCTCGGGTGAGGATCCCGCCGGGGAAAAAACCTTGACAGGATAACGTTCTTTTGACTATTCAACCCCCAACACAAAAGGGGTCAGTCCTTCATTTTACGGATCCTTTTCGTTTCGCGTTGACGTTCTGCGCCGTTCGATTCGCCGCAGCAGGGGCAGGCCGGCGCCGCGCGCGAGCCGCGGTTCCGAACGGAGCGATTCTCAAGGATCAGGCATACCCGGGAAAGGCAACCGGGAATCCCGAGGGAGTTTTTTTTGGGGGGGAGGCCGCCACATGGCGAATCGCGAGTTGCTCGAGGCCCTTGCCAGGGGAATGACCCCGGAGATGAAGCAGTTTTTCGCCAAGGCCCTGAAAAGCAGGTTCCGGCCGGCGGAGCCACCCGCGCCCGGACCCGAGTGGTGGCAAAAGCCGGGGCTCGGGATCATGTACCAGACCGAATACCGCCCCGGCTGGCACTGGAATCGCGACTTCGAAGCCTTCAATCGCTCGATGAAGGGGCCGGACGGCAAGCTGGCCTTCAACGGGCCGTTCTGCCGGGTGGAGGACTGGGTGCGAGCGAGCGCGGCCGCAGGGGTCGATTACCACATCATGGAGATAAAATGGCATGACGGAATCTGCTACTTCGACACCTCGCTGACCGAATGGAAGACCCCTGTTGATTACGCCCTGCAGTTCGCCGAGGCGAGCCGCAAGGCCGGCATCCCGTTCCTGTACTATTATTCCTCGATCTTCGATCACAACCCGCAGTTCGACCCCATACAGCCTTCAAGGAGGACCGCCTCCTTTATCGGCATCCCTCCCAAAGCGGAGTACGAAGAGTACATCAAGGGCCAGTACCGCGAGATCATGGAGCGCTACAGACCGGACGGGATGTGGATAGACTGGTACTGGCCGGACGGTCCCACCGAGGCGACCATAAGGTTCTTTCGCGAGACCTATCCCGAAGTGGTGCTGGCGTTCAACGCCGCCAATCTCCAGCCTGGCTCTTATTCGAGGCTCGATTACACCTCCGGAGAGGGGCACGACCTCGACGGCCCGTACCTGAAAATCCTCAAAGAGGAAACCGGGACCATGGCGGTGTTCTCGAGCACCTGGAAATGGGCGTCCCTCAACCGCAGGATGTTCACGCACCGCTGGGAGCTCATCTCTCCGGCCGGCAGGTGGTGGGAGGACCCACGCACGCGGGACGACCCTTACGACCTGCCCAGGATGGCGGCCGTGACCATGGCCTGCGGAGGGCTACACTGCACGGGCGTGGCCGCGCAGATGGACGGGAGCCTCTACGCTGAGCAGGCAGAGCAGCTCGAGATTCTCGGCGCATGGTACCGACCGAGGAAGAGCCTTTTCTCCGGTTCGGCGCCCCTCCCATACGGAAGCGCAAAGCCCCCGGGCGTGAACGTGACGCCGTCGAGCGTCCGGCCGATCGCGTGCGTGTCGGGCGGCGACCGCATCCTGCACCTCGTGAACATGGACGGCGCAACCCGTCCGATCTCGGTGGAACTCCGCGGAAGATCCTGGAGAGCTGTCGACTCAGCCTGGCTCGAACCCGAGGGCGCCCCCCTGGAGCTCAAGAAAACGAAAGCGGGATTCTCCCTGTCGATTGCCAAGAGGCAGGTTGATCCAGTGGATACGATCGTGAGGCTGAGCGGCCGGTTCTGGCGGCACGGAAACCGCCGGCCGGATCTCTCTGCGCCCTGCCGCAAAAGGAAGGACGGAGCCCCTGGCCCCCGCTGCTAAATGTAATCCTCCGTGGCCGGCAGCACGTCCGGGTGCATGAGGTTGGCCGGGTCAAAGGCCTTTCTCGCGCTCTTCAGGATGTTCCAATACTCGCTGACCACGCCCCAAAGGGGCAAATGGTATTCTCCGGCGCCGAACATGTTCCGGAAAAGGGCCCCGCCGAATTCCAGCATGAGCTTCTGGGTCTTGTGCATCATCGTGGTCGCGCGCTTGACGTCTTCCGGGTTGCCCTGATCCCACCAGAAGTCGACCTCGATCCCTCCCGCCCGAGCGTAGGGCAGCGGGCCCTGAATATCGGTTCCTGTCATGGCGTGCTCCACCGAAATCTTCGGATCCGAGGTCTTCCAGTATTTCCGCACCAGCTCCTCATACCTCCGCGCAAATTCCGGAATCTTGTCCATGCGGATGTTGCAGGCTGTCCATTGGAAGGCCCCCTTGTAGGTCGCGGCAAAGTTCCCTTTGATTCCCAAACTCATTTTCGTAGGGGCGGTGGTCTGGGCGTTCTTCATCTCCTCGCCGAACATGGCGGGGTCGATCACCGTGAGCCCGTATTTCTGGAGAACCTCGGCCACGATCTCCTTCTTGATGGCCAACTCTTCCGCATCGTACCCGCTGACGACCGTGGACAAAGGATGTTGGGGAGCCATGCCGATGACACCGCGGACGGTCAGCCCTTCGAACATGTCGACCATCGCGAGGGCGAATAGGCCGGGGTGGGCCTTGTACATGAAGTCTGTTACGTTCTCCCGGCCGAGCGCATGAATCGCTTTGACGGTCTCGCTGAAGGCATGATGATAGTCCTGATCATAGTTGGCCGCCGTGACGAGATCCTCGAACGCCTCGGCATCGTCTCGCTCCGGATAGAGTTTCGCCGTCAGCTCGGTGCATACGCCGAACATACCGTCCGCGTTGAAGAACATGCCGCACAAATCCGGACCTGGGGTGAAGTGGAGAGGAAGATTCCCTACCTGCGGCACCGCGCTCGGGCCGACTCTCAACACCTCTCCATTGGGCAGCACCCAGGTCATGCCGACTGTCAATTCCGGGTTCAGTCCGTACTTGAACAGGCTTCCGGCGCCGCCGCGCGCGACGTAGTTGGACAGAAGGGAGACGCTGCCCAGCGTCAGGGCCAGAATCGGTTTCAAATGGAAATTGTCGTAGGCTCTGTGTTTCACCGCCTCCCACCAGGCCGACCGCATCCGAATGCCCGGCCCTACCGTGATGGTCATGGCCTCATCGTCTATCACCAGGCGTTCATTCATGCGCTTGAGATCGATCAGAATGCCGCCCTTGCGCGGAATCGCCAGGCCGCCGTGATTGAATCCGGTCGACAGGGGGACGATCGGGATGCCGTGTTCGTACGCGATCCGGATCACGGCCTGGACCTCCTCGGTGGTCCGGGGCAGAACGACCACGTTGGGCTTCTCACCGGAGAAGATGGTGAAATCGCGTCCGTAGGCGCTCAAATCGACCGGGTTGTCGCTCACCCACTCTTCGCCTATCGATGCAGCCAGTTTGCTCTTGACCTTTTCCACGTTGGAGGCCGTCAAGCCGATTTCCCCTTCTCCTGTCTGAAGGGGCTGCCACTCGGGATCTTCCTCCCTGACGATGCGACCGGGATTGAGGATCTTGTGCGGATCCAGCATGGCCTTGATGTGTTTCAGGACCGGCAGGTGATTGGGGATGCTCGTATAGACCTTCCGACCCAACTCCCCATGGGGACGATCGAAGAATGCGCCCCGATCCGCCAGAGACAAGTTCAAGGCGTTCAGGGCGGACCCATGGGCCGGATCCTGGGAAAACCAGTCGTAGACAGCGTAGACGGCTCTGCCATGGTCGTAAGCGGAGAAAATCTTCCCTACCTTGTCGGGGGAAAGCCCGGCCGCCCCGGCTGCCTTGTCGACCTCTGCTTCGATTCCGCTCATATGGGAGAAGAGGGCGTAAAAGCCTGTGTGATATTCACTCGCCTCCATCCAGGGCAGATCGAGTTGTTCGGTCATGGGCTCGACAAGCCGGTCTTCCCGCCTGCTGCGGAACCTCCGGAGCAGCTTGTCCACCCGATCGCTGTTATGCTCCACGCGTTTGGCTCGGCCCTCGAACCCGATGACCAGGCTCCAGTCTGGGTAATCCTTCACGTCTCCGCCCAACACGTTGGCCAGAGAGACCCGATTGATGCCCAGAACCTCGATCCCCAACTCCGTGCGGGGAACATTCCGCATGGCCTTCAGCATCTCCGCCACATCTTCAAAGGCATACACGAGACAAGTGCGACGTTCACATACCGGCCAAAGCATGATGGAGGCCCGGGTCATGATGCCGAGCACGTCATCCGCGCCGAAGAACCAGTTCGAGAGGTTGGGGCCGCCCTCGTTTCTGCCGTCCGACTCGTCGCTGAAGCCATGGGTTCCGGTGCGATGGATTCGACCGTTGGCCAGCACGAGTCGCAAATTGGTGACCGGATAGTCCCAGAATTTCGACGCCGCCTTGCCGACAAACCGGGCCGCGTGAGATTCCGCCACGGAAAGGGAATTGGCCGCCAGGGGCGCCGCAGCCTTGATTCCCAAGGGTCTCAACGCCTCCTGGAGCTGCTCCCAGGTGACGCCTCTCTGAACGTGGGCCATCAAGGTGTAATCATCGATCTTCTCGATCTGATTCATCCGTTCAAAATCCAGGAAAATGCCTTCCTTGTGCAGATCCTCCTCAAGGAGAAACCGGTCGTTCGTCGTCAGGATCGCGATTCGACGCTCTCTGGCCAAGTTCACCGTCTGTTGCAGTTCCGCGTCGTTTCGAGGTCGGACGGTCACCAGGAACGGCGTTTCCCAGCCCGGGCGCAGGAATCGTTGGGTCCCCTCCGTTCCCTTCCGCACGTTCCCCTTTCCAACGATTCCTTCGAGCTCGTTCAGAACGCTTTCGTCCATGGCCGTGACTCCTTTTTCGTTGCGGCGTGTCCGGGCGGGCGTCGCCTGTCCCGGCAGGACCCGGCAGGCTCCCAGCCAGAATACGGGAGCTTGTTTGGCGGGTCATTAAAAAAACTGTCCATTTGGTCAAGTTCCATCTAGAATACTCTTAGAGCCTTAGGTCCCGTCTGTCAAGCACAATTTTTTCGAGAAAGAGAAGAAAGGACGAAACATGGACCGGACAAGACTGCACCTGCTGTGGGATCGGATGGAAATCATCGACACCCTAAACCGCTACGCCACGAGTGTGGATACCCGAGACTGGGACCTGTTCCTTACCTGCACCACCGAAGAGATCGTTGCGGATCTGGTTTCCCTGGGGTTCGGGGAGCCCATGATCCTGCAGGCAAAGGACTTCCTGGCGATCATCCGGCAGGCCGTCAGCGCCTTCGACCGTACCCAGCACCTGATTTCCAACCATGTGATCGAAATCGACGGGGACAGGTCCACCTGCGTCTGTTATTTTCAGGCGCAGCATTTCAGACAGGAGGGTGCCGACGGGCGCTTCCTGCTCATCGGCGGCACTTACGACCACCGTCTGGTCCGCACCCCGGAGGGCTGGCGAATCTGCAGATACAAAGTCGTAAAGACGTGGATGACCGCTGGGTGAGGGCGCCGTCCGCCGGCAGGGCTTTCCGGACGGCAGGCCCTGCGGGCAGGAGGCAGTCCCTGCTTCTGCTTCCCATCCGGTCAAAGGACAAGGTTCCGTTGTCAATATCAGATCCGATTCTACTGGCGCTGCTTGAACTTCAACCTTCGGCGAGCCTTGGTTCGGCTTGGTTTGGCGCAGGCCGCACAAAGGCCGTACAACACGACCTCGTGGTCTTCGAGGGTGAATCCCTTGGGCAGCAGCGGCTCGATGCCCCCGGGGCATCCGTCAACCTCGTAAACCTGCTGGCAGCCCCGGCAGTGAAAGTGGTGGTGATGCCCTCTGCCGCTCAACTCGTACCGAGGAGATTGGCCCGGTATCTCCACAATTTTGAGCCGAGCCTCGGATGTCAGACTCTTGAGGTTGCGATACACCGTGGCGATGCCCAGCCCTGACACTTCGGTCTGAGCTGCCTCCAGAATCTCCTGGGGGCTCAAGGGACGGCCAAGACGCTCGAAGGCGTGGAGGATCGCCTGCCGCTGCAGGGTTTTTCTTTCCATAGGACGGATCTCCGAGACGAAGTTGACTTAATGATAATGCTTTCTTATTATCGTAAAAACCGAAGAGCGCCTCAAGGGACATGTAACGCCCGGCCGCGCGCCCGGCAATCTTGGCATACCGCAGACGGAAAAATCCTTCAACCCCGATCGCAGGAGGCCCCCCATGAAAGCGCGCCTTGCCATCGTAGCGGCATCGGTTCTGCTGGCCAGCGCCCTTGCCTTCCCGTCTCCTTCGTCGCCCGCGCTCGCGCGGGCCCAGACGACCGCGACAGACCATCCGGAGGACCGGCCTCTCAGGGTTCTGTGCAGCGTCTTCCCCGTGTATCTGTTCACGAAACATGTCGCCGCCGACACGCCTCTCCAGGTGGATCTGATGCTTCCGCCGAATCTGGGTTGCCCTCACGATTACGCCCTGACCCCGCAGGACATGCAGAAGATTGCCTTGGCCGATCTTTTGGTGGTCAACGGGCAGGGATTGGAGGAGTTTTTGGGCGAGCCGGTCACCAGGGCCAACCCGAAGATTCGGGTTATTGATGCCTCGGCAGGGGTTAAGGATTTAATCGAAATGGCAGATGAAGACGAGGAAGAAGGACACCCCGAGGGGAGCCGCGAAGAGAAAGGCCACCATCATCACGCTGGACCCAATCCCCACCTTTTTGCAAGCCCCCGCATGGCGGCTTGGATGGTCCAAACCATCGCGGGCGAGCTGGAAAAGGCCGATCCTCGCCACGCCCATCTGTATGCCAGGAACGCCAAAGAATATGCCGACCGTCTGGTCAAACTGGCGGAGGAATTCGCCGAGACGGTCAAGACGCTCAAATCCAAAAAGATCGTGACCGAGCACGCGGCCTTTGATTACTTGGCCAGGGATTGCGGCTTGCAGATCGTTGCCGTCGTCGAGGAGACGCCCGGTCAGGAGCCTTCGGCAGCCCAGATGCTGGAAATTGTGGAGAGAATCAAGGCCACCGGCGCGGCCGCAGTCTTCACCGAGCCCCAATACCCCGCCAAGGTGGGCCAAACCATTGCCCGGCAGGCCAAGGTGCCTGTGGCGACCCTCGACCCCGTGGCCAGCGGGCCTGCCGACGCAGGATTGGACTACTACGAAAAGGTCATGCGAGCAAACCTGGAGACCCTCAAGAAGGTCCTTGGTGAAAAGAACAATTGACGGAGCGGCCCGCAAAGGCGTCGGCATTCGGTTTCAGGATGTATCCGTAACGCTGGGCGGCGTTCGGATTCTGGAGTCCGTCAGCGCAACCGTCCCGCCCGGAAGCGTGACGGCCATCATCGGCCCAAACGGCGCAGGCAAGACCACCCTCCTGCTCGCCCTCTTGGGGCATATTCCGCACACTGGACGGATTAGCTTCGGCGAGGATTTCAACCGTGCAAGGATCGGGTATGTCCCGCAACGGCTGGACTTCGACCGGGCCATGCCCGTCACGGTTGCAGACGCCCTGGTGATGGGACGCCAGCGTTGGCCCTTGTGGTTGGGTGCGAGGAAGACCCATCGCCAGGAGGCCATGGACCTCCTTGCAGCCGTTCGGGCTGAGCACTTGGCCCGAAGGCGTTTGGGGGCTTTGTCAGGGGGCGAGTTGCAGCGGGTGCTCCTCGCACTGGCGCTGCAGCAGGCTCCCCAAGTCCTGCTGCTGGATGAACTTTCCGCCGGCGTGGATGTCATGGGAGAGAACCTGCTGTGCGAGCTCCTGGAGAGACTCCGGCCCGAGCGTCACTTCACGCAGGTTATGGTCACGCACGACCTCTCCCTGGTCGCCGCGCACGCCACACATGTGATCTGCCTTAACCGCCGCGTTCTGGAGGAGGGATCGCCCTGCACGGCTCTGGCCCCCGATGTCCTGGCGAGAACGTTTGGCCTTCATGTGGGCCCAGCGGATTTGCCCATGCGGCCCCAAGGCCCGCCCGATGCCGCCAGGGTGGATTTTGACCATGTCTGAGCTGACTCCCCTTTTCGATTTCATCGCCAAAGCCATGCCCTTTGAGTGCATGCAGGCCCGGTTCATGCAGCAGGCGATGCTGGGTTTGCTCCTGCTGGCTCCGATGTGCGCGGCTATGGGCGTGCAGGTGGTGAACTTCCGGATGGCCTTCTTCTCCGACGCAATCAGCCACTCAGCCTTCGCCGGCGTGGCCATTGGACTTCTGCTCGCCCTGGACACTCGCCTGACCATGATCGCCTTTGCCTTGCTGGTGGGCGTGGGGATCATCTGGGTCGGACGCCAGACGTCCCTGTCTCTGGACACCGTCGTCGGTGTCTTCTTCTCGGCGGCGATCGCGTTCGGCTTGGCGGTCGTCAGCCGCAACCGGCATCTAGCCAAGGGAATGCAGCGGTTCCTTTACGGCGACATCTTGACCATCGGCCCGGAGGAAATCCTCCTTCTGGCCGGCCTCTTGGGGGTTCTGTTCACCTTCCAGGCCTTGGGTTACAATCGAATGCTGTATATCGGCATCAGCCCGACCCTGGCGGCCGCCCATCGGGTGCGAGCCCGGTTCTACCAGTACGTCTTCGCAGCTTTGCTTTCGGTCGTGGTGATCTTCTCGGTTTGGGCTGTGGGCGTTTTCCTGGTGACCGCTATGTTAATCGTGCCTGCCGCGACGGCCCGCAACCTGGCCCGCTCGGCGTCGAGCCTGTTCTGGTGGGCACTGGTCGTCAGTGTGACCTCTTCGGTCGCCGGGCTGATCCTTTCGGCCCAACCCTGGGCCAATACCGCAACAGGCCCAACCGTTATCCTTTGCTCCTCGGCATGGTTTTTCGTGAGCGCGGTCGCCGCCACGAACAGGACGACAAGCACCCTGCCCCCTCATCCCGATGCACGCCACGGCCTCTCGACGCCTCGTCGATGAGAGACTCGGCATCCGTCCCTTCCAGACACCCCCCATGCCTGAGGGCGCTGCATTCGATCCGACCCTCTACCCGGCAAGGGATTCGAGATGTTCAAAACAGCCGCGCCCGGGAGAACCTGTCAAACGCCGGCTCCTGCGCCTTCTGGCCCAAGCTGCTGTGAGCACGCAAGCGACGGAGTGAGCGGCCGCTCGGAGGCAAATCGGCCTTGGGGCAGAAGCAGCAGAAGATGGCTGGGTTCGGCCAAGCGGACGGAAATAGGCTCTCTAGGATGAGTCACCGGTAAGACTCCTCGATAGAGGCTTCTCCCGGCTTGACCTATTTCCCGGGCTCAGCCCCGGGCAAGGGTTTCCTGGCCTTCAGGATCAGGTAGTAGCCAAGGGAAAGGGCAAAGATGACGGCCCCGATTCCGACGAGGAGGAGAGGTTCCACGTTCTTCACCTCCAGGATGATCACCTTCCGCGCTACCGCGATCAGAGCAACCGCGAAGACCACCTCGGTGTGGACCACGTTCTCCTTGATGTAAATCTCCATCGTCTCGAACAGCTCGATCCCGATCAGGACAAGGAGAAAAAGTCCAAAGATCTCAAGCAGTTCACCGATGTCCAGAACAAAGTAAGGGGGACTGATGATATCCAGGATGAGCACATAGCCGAGATCGACGACCGCCAAAAACAGAACGATACCCATCATGATCGAGATGGCGATTACGAGGATTCGTTTGACTATGTCCATGGTCGAGATCATGTGAAACCCCGGAAGGCGGAAGCGTTTCAGGATCCCCTGGGACATGGGACGTCCTGTTTCCATATCGGTCCGGCCGCCATAACCACGCCCCCGTTAAGATCACAGAGGTGGAGCCTGTGCGAGGGCTTTTCTCGAGAGACGCATACCTCCGGCGCGCACAACAACTGGACGAGCGGCAAGCCACCATTGGCACCCAGCGCCAAGTGCGCAGTCATGGAGTGTGGCCAGCCCTTGGGCAGAGTCCAAAAACCGCTTGTGAAGGATCGGACGCTAGCAGAAGACGGAAGGGCGTGTCAACGAGAGACCAAGCTTTCGACCTCCACACTACTCTCGCACCCGAGGCGTACCACAACATTGTGGGCGTCTTGCTTCCTCACAACGGGGATTGACACGGGCCCGGCCCATAATTCACTGTAAAAATTATGAAAGTAACGGAGAGACTGATCTCGGCGTGCATCGCCTTCTGGCTTGCGGCATGCGGAAGTTCAAGTGGACCGGAGTCCGGCGACTCAGGCCTTCGGATCCTCGGCGAACGCGTCGGCGATCCGGCGGTAAACTACTGGAATCCAGAGTTCACGCCCGATGGGCGCTACATGGTCTGGTTTGAGCCTGCCTCCGGACCGATGGCAGACGGTCGTGTTTTCGGAACGGTCTGGCATTGCGCCGTGGACCTCGGCACGGGTGCGCTCAATCCATGGGACGGCCGCGGATTCGCCGCGTTCCCCGCCACGATCTGGACGCGGGCGAACACGGGCGAGGACCGAGACGGCGTCTACTACGTCGGTCAATACGCGCGCGAAGAAGATGATCCCAACAACGGCCTGCTCGTGCATGTCCGTCCTACGGGGCCAACCACTGGCTTCGTAACCGTCCTGTCGGAAAGCCTCGCAAAAGAGCGCAGAAGATCGATCTTCCCGACAGCATTGGCCGACCGCGCAAAGGAGGAGCAGTTCGTATGGTGGCTCGAAAACGATAGAGGATACACGCCCTCGGACGCCGAGGAAGTGGAACTCCGCTTCATCTCGTTGGCAGAACCCTCATTGGAGCACGTTGTTACGCGCCAGACGGCCCCGGGACCGCAATGGTCCCCCATGGACACAACGTACGTCCGCCTGTTCGTGGGAACGACCCTCCTCACACTGGGTGTTCCGGTCGGGCGCGACATCGAGGTGGCGACATTCGACCTCGCCAACCCGGCCGAAGGCCTGACTCAGGTTACCTCTGACGGCCTTCACAAGCTCGACCCATACTCTTTCGTGCACGAAGGTTGCTGGTATTTCATCGCGGGGATCAACGGGACGTCCGAGAGCGTCCTTTACCGCGCGGCAACTCCACGCGAATGGTTCGTGCCCGCCGCAACCATCTTACCCTCCGACGAATCGGAGATCCCCGAAGCCGACCGCTGCCAGCCGCAGTCCCACGAGACGTTCGTCTTTCATGACGACCTATGGAGCGCGTTTCAGATCGCCGATTGCAGCTCCGGATCGAGCTTCCTCACCCGGAGGGGCGAGATCTGGCTCGCTAAGCTGCTCGAGACCACGCCCACAGTACTGCGGCTCAGCCGCGACGGGCCGGATGCCAAGAACGAGCCCGAGCCGGTGGTTGGTCCTGACCGCGCTTGGGTTTTTTACACGGCCTATCCGGCAGGGAGTTCACCGCTCACGGCCCACTACGAACTCCGACGGGTCACGCTTCCATGACCGGCTGAGAAGAAGGCAGAAGGAGTTCCTCTCATGCAGATTATGCAGCGTGCGGCGCTATGGAAGGTCCTGGCCGGTGCGATGCTCGCTCTCCTTACCGCATGCCAAAGCGGTTCGAACGCTGACCTGCCGCCGAGCCCGCCGGCCGAGCCCAGCGCGGGCTGTGGAACCGAGGGCGGAGCCTACGGGACGGGGACCACGGCCGGCAGGATCCGATACGGGGACCGCGAACGGACTTTCCTGGTCCACGTCCCGCCGGCCCATGATGGGACACGGCCGATTCCGGTGGTCTTTGTTTTCCACGGCGGAGCCGGGAGCGGAGCCAACATCGCGCGGACAACGGCGTTCGATGCCGTGGCCGACCGAGAAGGGTTCATCGCCGTGTACCCAGACGGAACCGGGATTCCCAAGACGTGGAACGGAGGCTTCTGCTGCGGCTCCGCGGCGCGAGAGACCGTGGACGACGTCGGCTTCGTACGGGCTCTGCTCGATCACCTCGAAGAATCGTTGTGCGCCGACCGCCGACGCATCTTCGCCACAGGAATGTCCAACGGGGCGATTCTCACACACCGGCTCGGCTGCGAAGCCTACGACCGCATTGCGGCGATCGCTCCCGTAGCCGGCACGGAGGGCTCGCCCACTTGCTCGCCTACGCGAGCTGTGCCCGTCATGCAGGTTCACGGCACGCAGGATACCCACGTCCCTTGGGAAGGGGGCGCTGGCTGTGGACTGGCGGGCGTCGACTTCCCCTCGGTGCCGAGCACCATGGAAGGATGGCGGCTCCGCAATGGCTGCCGAGCCACCACGCATCGCCTCTTCGAGGAGGGCGATGGGATATGCGATGGTTACGACGATTGTGCGGATGGCGGGGAGACAGTGCTGTGCACCATCGTCGGGGGCGGCCACGGTTGGCCGGGCGGCGACCCCCCTCCCCTGGAGGAACGCAATCGCTGCCCTGATGACGGTGAACACAGCACGACCTTCCACGCGAGCGAGCAGATCTGGCGCTTCTTCGCGCGTCAGGCGCGACCTTGAGTGCCCCACGAACACGGAGACCCAGAAAATGGGGGCACGCGTTCTGGAAAGTCCGTTTCCTCTTGAGAACATAGCCAAAGCAATGAGCAGGAAGGGCAGTCCCCCCTTGTACGGATAACTCTAGAGTTGCTCCCTTTTGCTGCCTGTGCGCTGGACACAGTCATCCCGGACATCTCCTGCACAAGGTCAAGCCCTGTCGTCGCCGCAGGGGATACGGGGGGTGGCAGATCCAAAACAGACGCGACGGAGCGCGTCCCTCCAAGGAAGGCCCCCCCATGGAGGTCCACGGTCCCTCGTGGCCGCGGGCGGATGCGCCATCCAATGGAGGGCCGCGGGCAATGGAGGGCCACACTCTGTCGTGGCCGCCACATGGAATGGACTCAACTTGCTCTCGATAGTCCGGCTTCCTTTCGCCGGCCGTTCCGTCTATATTGGAAAACCCCTGCGCAGACCGCAGTCGCCCTCTTTTGACTGGAGGACCCCTGGGCGTCATGGACAAGCGCATCATCTTGGGCACGGCCGGCCACATCGACCACGGCAAGACCGCCCTGGTCAAGCTCCTCACGGGCATCGACACCGACCGGCTCAAGGAGGAGAAAGAGCGGGGCATCACGATCGAGCTCGGATTCGCCTCGCTCGTTCTGCCCTCGGGGCTCAAGCTGGGCATCGTGGACATGCCCGGTCACGAGCGGTTCATCGACCACATGGTGGCGGGCGCCTCGGGCATCGACCTCGTGTTGCTGGTCGTGGCCGCGGACGAAGGCGTCATGCCCCAGACGGTCGAGCACCTGGAGATCTGCCGGCTCCTGGGCGTGAAAACCGGCCTGGTGGTCCTGACAAAGAGCGACCTCGTGGACGCCGAGATGCTCGAACTCGCCCGGGAAGATGTCTGCGAACTCGTCCGCGGCACCTTCCTGGAGGGAAGGCCCGTGATCCCCTTCTCCTCCGTGACCGGTGAGGGCCGGCAGGCTCTGCTGGAAGCCCTCGAAGCTCTCGCCTGTGAGGCGACGGCAAAGAGACAAGAAGGTTTTGCCCGGCTGCCCATTGACCGCGTGTTCACCATGAGGGGCTTCGGCACCGTGGTCACAGGCACGCTTTTGGCCGGCAGGCTCAGGATAGGCGACACGGTCGAAATCCTGCCCTCGGGACTCCGGGCCAAGATTCGCGGTCTTCAGGTGCACAACCAGCCGGTCGAAGAGTCCGTGGCAGGAAGCCGCACGGCCGTGAACCTCCAGGGACTGGAAAAGTCATCGATCGACAGGGGAGAAACGCTCGTCGAACCGGGCCGGTTCTCTCCTTCTTACCGGGTTTACGCGCACATCCAGTACCTCAAGCAGAACCGCAAGGCCCTGCCGGACCGATTCCGCCTCATGGTTCACTGGGGGACCACGCGGGCCTTCGGCCGCGTGATTCTCATCGACCGCGAGGTCCTCGAGCCGGGCCAGGCGGCCTTTGCCCAGCTCAGGCTCGAAGCGCCTCTGGTGCCCGTCTTCGGAGACCGCTTCGTCCTGCGGGATTTCTCGACGAATCGCACCCTGGGGGGAGGTGTGATCCTGGATCCCCACGCCGAGCGTTACAAGGCGAGGCTCCGGGATACGGTCCTTCGGTGGCTGGAGAAACTCCGAGCTGAAGACCCTGCAGACCGGATCGAGTATTTTCTCTGGAAAGAAAGCCGAAAAGGAGCCTCGGCCGACGAACTCGCCGTCTGGTGCCGGATGGCCCCCAACGACTGCTACCGGCTCTGCCGGGACCTTGCTGAAAAAGGCCACCTCGTCGAATACGACCCCGAGCAGAAGGCTTTCATCCGATGCGATTCAGTCGAGAACCTCTTCCGGGAGATCGGTGAAATCCTCGCTGCCTTTCACGACGGGAATCCCTACGAGGAGGGCATGCCGAGGGAGGCCTTGCGCAGCACCCTGCCGGCCCCGGTGCCCGACAAGCTCGTCTCGTTCTGCCTGTCCCGGCTGGTCGAGCAAGGGCAGGTCGTCCTCATCAAGGACCGGGTCCGCATGGCCTCTCACCGGATCGAACTTTCAGCGGCCGACGCCGAGCTCCGGCAGCGAATCCTTTCGCGTCTGGCCGACGCCGCCACCATGCCGCCCACGACCAAGGAGCTGGCCGCAGAAACGGCCTGCCCGGAACCCCGCCTGAAAACTCTGCTCGAATACCTCGCCAAGACCGGAGAGGTCGTCAAGGTGGCTGAGGACTTGTACTTCTCGCCCAAGATCGTGGAAGATCTGAGAGAGAGGCTCGTAGCCTATCTCGAGGAGAAAGGAGAGATCCAGGCAGGAGACTTCAAGACCTTGAGCCAGTCCACCCGCAAGTACAGCATACCTCTTCTGGAATACTTCGACCGGACCCGCGTGACTTTGCGCAAAGGCGACAGCAGGATCCTGAGGGAGAAAAAAACTTAGAAAAGCGTCCCCTTTGTCAGGCCGCAGGCGCCCGGGATTTGCCAGGTCGGTCACAGGCACCCCGGAAGATCGACCGGGCCGTAGGCAGACCAAGGCCCCTGCAAAGAGGTGACGGATCTTCGCCGGGTTGGCATATTTATGTTTGCTTGATATGCTTTTGTGCAGTCCATGAAGCTTGGAGGTGCCCCTGTGAGAACGACCATAGACATTGACGATCGTCTGCTTGCCCTGGCCAAAAAGAGAGCCATAGAAAGGCGAACAAGCCTCAAGGTGGTCATCGAATCTGCTTTGAGGCGGGCTCTGATGGAATCTGAAAAAGAGACTGGCCGCTTCCGCCTCGCGTGGAAGACTGTCCGTGGAAAGCGCACCCCAGGAGTCGACATTTCGGACCGCGACGCCCTATATGAAAAAATGGAGGGCCGGGAATGATTGCGGTCGACACGAACATCCTGATCTATGCACACCGCGAGGAGTTCCCTCTGCACCGGAAGGCCAGGACCCGACTTGTGGAACTGGCAGAGGGACGTGAGCCTTGGGCCCTTCCCATATTTTGTGTTGGAGAGTTTCTGCGCGTAGTGACCCATCCCAAGCTTCTGGACCCCCCTTCCACGCTCGAACAGGCGACGGAGGCGCTGGGAAACCTCCTGAAGAGCCCAAGCCTTATGCTCTTGAATCCCGCAAGGAACTTCTGGCCCATTTTGGCAGATGTCGCAAAGGCTGCAAATGCCAAGGGCAACATTCTCTATGACGCCCAGATCGTCGCCGTGTGCCGCGAGCACGGAGTGCGCGAGATTTTGAGCGAGGATCGAGACTTTTCCCGGTTCAAGGGGATCACGCTCCATACGCTCTAGCCGTTATTGAGACAGCTGAGACCTTGAGACAGAGGAGACCTTGAGCCGATCCTCGAGGACATATAGTATTACCGTTTCGAATTCCTCGGCCAGGACCTCGTGACCTTGCCCAAATGGGACAGCCCGGATCTTGAGCAGCTCGAGCAAAGAACGGACAAGGGCAGCGCGAGCTGAAAACCCGCAACTTCAACCCGCAGCGGGTCCGGGCTGGACGCGGAGCGACCTCGGATGTCTGTTCGAGCCTTCATAACCGGCATGGGCGGCTTTGCCGGCAGCCACCTGGCCGAAGCGCTCCTAGCCGCAGGAGATTCGGTCCAAGGGACCCTTTCGCCCGGAGGATCGGTCGACAACCTGCGCGATCTGCCCAAGCCCGTCCCCCTTCACCGGCTCGACATCCGCTCAGGGACACAGGTCGCGGCGGCGGTCCGAAAGGCGCGGCCCGACGTGGTCTACCATCTGGCGGCCCTCAGCCATGTGCCTGAGGGCGACCGAGACCCGAAGGCCGTGCTGGAGGTGAACTTTCTGGGAACCTTGAGCGTGCTCGAAGCGATCCGCACCGAAGCGCCCGAGGCCCGGTGCGTCCTCATAAGCAGCGCCGAAGTTTACGGAGTCCCGGCCGCGCGCCCGGGCTCCGCGATTTCCGAGGACCACCCCAGGGCGCCCGTGCACGCCTACGGCCTCTCGAAACTCGCCGCAGAGCTTCTTGCCGACATGTATGGCAGAACCCGGGGGATCACGGTGATCTGCCTGAGACCCTTCAACCACATCGGACCACGCCAGTCGGACCGCTTCGTTTGCTCGAGTCTGGCCCGACAGATCGCCAGGATCGAGCTCGGCCTACAGGATCCGATCTTGAAGGTCGGGGATCTCAGGCCCGTCCGGGACTTCACCGACGTGCGGGACGTGGTTCAGGCCTATCGTCTGGCAGCCGAACGGTGCCCGGCCGGATCGGTCTTTCATGTCGCCTCTGGGGCGGGTGTTTCCATCGAAACCGTGCTCAAGGAATTTCTGTCGTTCTCCGATCTTCCCATTGAGGTCCGCCAAGATCCTTCGCGACTCCGGAGGACCGATGTGCCGGTCCTGGTCGGCGACCCCTCCCGGTTCCATCGGGCCACGGGATGGGCACCGCGCTTCAGCCTTCGGCAGAGCCTTCGGGATATTTACTTTTACTGGAAAGAAAAAGAGAGTTCTCCAGGAGCCCGGGCAACGTGATTGCGTCCCCAGCCCTAAGACAAAAGATCGGGCGCCTTTCGAAAAGGACGGAAAACAGGATCCTTCTCGGCCTCTTTTTCGGCTTTCTCCTGTTCATTTCCGTGGAGAATCAACTCAGCATGTTTCGAGAGATCAAGGCCTTTCGGAACGACGCCTTTGTTTTCAAACTCAACCAGCAGGTGCGCAAAGAGTTCCTCGCGTTCAAAGCCGGAAAGCCCGGCGCGCTCGATGTCACGGCCGGCAACGACCAGACCCGGCTCAGCCAGATCGTCGAGCGGCTGGGCACGCCCCTGCCGGATGGCCTGGTCCTGGAGGACGGGCCTGCGGGCCAGGGCAGACTCCTGGGCCTGGGGCATCCTTACATAGGCGGCAGGCCGGAATGGACCGAGTGGCGGCTCACGGCCGGACGGCCCGGCGGAAGCCTGGAATTCGACATTCTACCCGCGCAAGGAGAACCCCAATGAAACCCGGCGCTAAGAGGGCACTCATCACCGGAATCACGGGCCAGGACGGATCCTACCTGGCCGAGTTCCTGCTCGAGAAGGGATACGAGGTCTGCGGTCTCGTCCGGAGAAGCAGCACGGTCAACTTCGAGCGCATCCGCCACATCCAGGATCGCATCCGGCTCCTTCCGGGGGACGTGCTGGATCAGAATTCGCTCATCGAGGCCATCCGGGCCGTGGAGCCCGACGAGGTTTACAATCTCGCGGCCCAGTCCTTTGTCCCGACTTCCTGGAACCAGCCGGTTTTGACCGGAGAGTTCACGGCCCTGGGCGTGACCCGTCTCCTGGAGGCCCTGCGACTGGTCCGACCGCAAGCCCGTTTCTACCAGGCTTCAAGCTCCGAAATGTTCGGCAAAACCCCTGAGGTGCCCCAGAACGAAAACACGCCCTTCTACCCGAGAAGTCCTTACGGAGTGGCCAAGGTCTACGGCCATTGGATCACGGTGAACTACAGGGAATCTTACGGCATGTTCACCGCCTCCGGAATTCTCTTTAACCACGAGTCTCCCCGCCGGGGCCTGGAGTTCGTCACGCGCAAGGTCTCCAACACGGTGGCCCGGATCCGGCACGGCCTCGCTCGGGAGATCAGACTGGGAAACCTGGAGGCCAAGCGCGACTGGGGATTTGCCGGCGACTACGTGGAAGCCATGTGGCTCATGCTCCAGCAGCCCGAGCCGGCAGACTACGTGATCGCCACGGGCGTGACGCACTCGGTGCGGGAACTGGTGGAGCTCGCCTTCTCGATCGCGGGCCTGCGATGGGAGGATTACGTAATCGTGGACCCGGCCCTGGTCAGGCCGGCGGAAGTGGACCACCTCCGAGGCGACTGGACCAAGGCCCGCGAGCACCTGGGCTGGAGGCCCAAGGTGAACTTCGAGGAACTTGTGCGGATGATGGTCGAGGCCGACATGGAGCTTCTCGCCGGAGAAAAAGACCGTGTCTGAAGTCAAGCTGCTGGAAGCCGCTTTTCTCGGCGTGGTTCAGGGCGCGACCGAATTTCTGCCGGTGTCGAGTTCGGCCCACCTGGTCATCTTCCAGAACCTGATGGGGCTCAAGACGCCCGAGCTTCTGCTGGATGTGACCCTTCACGGTGCCACGCTTCTGGCCATCGTCCTTCTGTACCGCAAGGATCTGTACGAAATGTGCCGCCAGTTCTTCCGCGCCTTGGGCGACCTCCGGGCCGGCCGGCCCATCGCCTCGATCTGGAAGGCCCATGCCCACTTCCGGCTGGCCGTGTACCTTTTGGCCGGAACGGTTCCGGCCGGCCTCGCCGGCGTCCTGTTCCGAGACCCTTTGGAGAGGCTCTTCGGGTCTCCGGCCGCAGCCTCGGCCATGCTTGTCGTGACCGGAACCGTACTGTTTCTCACCCGCTCAAGACAGTCCCAGGGCAGGCAGCTCGACGCTTTCACCCTTCGGGACAGCCTCTGGATCGGAGCGGCCCAGTCCGTTGCGCTCCTGCCCGGGATCTCCAGGTCCGGAGCGACCATCGCCGCAGGCATTTTCTGCGGCGTGGACCGGGACCTCGCAGCCCGGTTCTCTTTCCTGCTGTCCATCCCGGCCATCGTGGGCGCGAACGTCCTCGAGCTTGGAGGCGGAGGCCTTTCGGCCAATCCCGGCGGCCCCGGCGCTGTTGTCTTGCTTTCAGGAGCCCTGGCCGCTTTTGCCGCTGGCTACGGAGCGCTCAAGCTCCTCGTGCGAATCGTCCATCGCGGAAACCTATCCCTTTTCTGTTACTATTGCTGGGCCCTGGGCCTGGGAGGGCTGGTGTTCTTCCTGGCTCTCCGCCCGACTTGAAGAAAGAAAGGCTGAACAAACCATGCCCGAGGGGGGAACGCAAAACCTTTACGCTGTCCTCATGGCCGGGGGGCGGGGCACGCGGTTCTGGCCTGCAAGCCGGCACAGCCGGCCCAAGCAGCTCCTTTCGATCCTCGGAGGAAGCCCTCTGGTGCGCCAGACCTTCGAGCGCCTGCTTCCGATGGTTCCGCCCGAGCGGATCCTCGTCGTGACAGGCGAAGACTTGGGGCCGGCTGTAAAAGCCCTTCTGCCCGAAGTCCCTTCGGCCAATTTTCTCTTGGAGCCTGAGGGCCGCAACACCGGTCCCTGCATCGGCTGGGCAGCCCTCCATCTCATGAAAAGGGACGAAAACGCAGTCATGGCCGTGCTGCCGTCGGACCACCTCATCGCAGACCCTGAGGAATTCCGCAGGATCCTGGCGGCAGCCTCTGATTGGGCGCGCCGCGGAGACCATCTCGTGACCCTCTCCATCCGGCCGGACCGGCCCGAAACAGGCTATGGGTACATCGAGGTTGGAGCCCCATGCGGCGAGGCCCTGAGCATTCCGGTCCTGCAGGTCCTGAGCTTCCGGGAGAAGCCCGACCTGGCCACAGCAGAGCGATTCCTGAAGGCTGGCTCTTTCTTCTGGAACAGCGGGATCTTCGTCTGGAAGGCCTCGACTCTTCTTCATTCACTCTCCCAATATCTCCCCGAAGTCCTGAGAGGGCTCGAACGGATGGAGGAAGCCCGGGCGAAAAGCGATCCTGCGGCATCCAGGCAGGCCTTTCTCGACCTGCCCTCGATCTCCATCGATTACGGGGTGTTGGAGCGGGCCCGCAAAGTTTACACCTTCCTGGGCGAATTCGGCTGGAACGATGTGGGGAGCTGGGCCTCTGTCTACGAACTCAGCCCAAAGGACGCTTCAGGAAACGCGTGCGGCGGGGAAATGATAACCCTGGACGCGAGCGGGTGCCTCGTTGACGCTCCGGGAAGGCTCGTGGCCCTGATCGGGGTCCAGGATCTTGTCGTGGTGGATGGCGGGGATGCCCTTCTGGTTTGCCGCCGGGAGGACTGCCAGCGCGTGCGGGAAGTCGTGGAGGCCCTCAAGAAGACCGGACGGGACAAGTGGCTTTGACGCGGCGGGCGGGCGCCTGAAGGCGCCAAAATCGTCACCACCTGCTAGCTTTTTCACGGAGGCGTCCCTTATGTTTATAACCTTTGGGCCGCGATTTTCTCCAAAAACGGCCCTCATTGCGGGTCAAGGGCCGGATCGTTTCCTAACATATTAGAAAAAAATAAGTTTTCACGACGGGAGCCGATCCTCCCTAGAGTTCGCCTGGCGAGTCTCCTGTGGCACAGGATTTGCCTCTATGAAAAGACCGGGCAGTCGCCCGGAGGCAAAGGCGACCCCGATTCCCACGTTTTGAGCGACATTCTGAGAGGAGAAGGGGAAAGGGCATGTATTCCGCTTCGAGCACCCAGGGAGCCGACCAACGTCTGGAAAAGTCCCTTGCGGACAGAAAGATCCTTGTTGTCGACGACGAGCCCTTCATTCTGAAGTCTCTCACCTTCGTGTTGAAAAAAGAGGGGTTTCATGTCGACAGCGCCACGAACGGACTGGAGGCCCTGGAGGTTATCCGCAAAGAAAAGCCCGACCTCGTCTTCCTGGATATCATGATGCCGAAAATGAACGGCCTGGAGGTCTGCCAGTGGATCCGGCAGGACCCGCAGCTCCAGGACATCCATGTCATCATTCTGACCGCCAAGGGCCAGGAGGCGGACCGAGAGAAGGGGCTCCAGATCGGCGCGGACGAGTACATGACCAAACCTTTCAGCCCTTCGATGGTCGTCAAAAGAATCCGGGAGATTTTCGGATAGGGCCGCCCCTCTCTCTTTTCCGTCGACTCCCGGCCCCGGCAGCGGTCCAGACGTGACGGGTCGCATGGGAATGGCCCTTGATTCAGGGTTCCCTCTGCTCTCCCTGCTGGCAGCACTGCCGGCAATCCTGAGCCTCCTTTTCGTGTTTGCCGCCCTGCTTCTCCTCTTGGAAGCGCAGGCCGCCCGTTTCACCGTGCTCGCAACCGCCGCGGTTGCGGTCTGGGCTGTTGGGTACGCCTTCACCATGCAAGCGACAGGGCCCGAGGAAGCGCTCCTCTGGATTCGGGTCTCGACGGCCGGGCTGCTCCTTCTGCCGGCCTTGTGCTACCTCTTCAACGCTTCTCTGGTTCAGCCGGCCGGCCTGTCCAGCCCCCGGGTCCTCGGCCTTCTCGCCCTCGCTGCCCTCTTTGAGACCCTCCACTGGCTTCACCCTCTGTTCGTCCAGGGTGTGGAAAGACACAGCTGGGGCTATTTCCCGAGATACGGGCTCGCCTTCCTCGCCTTCATGGCCTGGTTCGTTGTCACCTTCTGGGTTATCCTCCGGGACACCTGGCGCCACTATCGGCAGGCCCCCAAAGGCCCGGTCCGTTCCCGAGATCGTGCGCTCCTGGTCGCCTGGTTCTTCTGCTTCTGCGGCGGCTGGGACATCCTCATCGGCTTCGGGGTCCCCTTGCCGCCCGTGAGCTACGTGCCGGTCACCCTTTTCCTGCTGTGCGCCTTCGTCCTTTTGCTCAGCCAAGGGAAAATCGAGTTTCTGGAACACTGGAGCCTTGCCTCGGTCCTTCAGTCCACATCGGATTCCATCTTCCTCGTCCACCCGGAGGGCGCTCTGAGCGCCGTGGACAATCGAACCGCTGCTCTGCTCGGCTATGAGAGCCCCAAGGATCTCAGGGGCCGGCCCGTGAATGAACTTTTCAACGACGATACGCCCCTGTTCTGTCCGGAAACGATCCAGCGCATAAGAAGCGCGAAGCAGCCCGAATCTCTCCAGCTAGATCTGAAGACACCGGGCGGCCCGGCCGTCCCCCTGCGGGTTCGGCTTTCCGGGATCTTCGACCGAAAGGGCCGTCTTCTCGGTCTGGTCGCCATCGGCAGAGACCTGAGAGAGGAAATCGAAAAGACCGAGCAGATCCGCCAGGCAAACCGAGCGCTGCAGGAAAAGATCGCCGAAATCGAGGAAAGAACCCTGGAACTGTCCAGGACCAACCGCGAACTCGAGCAGAGCCAGGCGATCGTCAAGTCCGTGCTCTCCGACATGGAGGCCTCCCAGAAGAAGCTCGAAGAAGCATACATACGCTTGGCCGAAGCAGACCGCGCGAAGGACGCCTTCCTGGCTTCGGTCTCCCACGAGTTCCGGACGCCCCTTACGTCGATCCGTTCCTTTTCGGAGCTCCTTCTTTCCTACCCGGACGAACCAGAGGAAACCCGGAGAGATTTCCTCGGAATCATCCTCCAGGAAAGCGAGCGGCTCACCCGCCTGGTCAATGATCTTCTGGATCTCGCCAAGATCGAGTCCGGCAGGCAGATCTGGCGGGACGAGGAGCTCGACCTGGCCGAAATCCTCGGCTCGGTCCAGCAGAGCTTTTCCGCCCTGACGGCCGGGAAGGCCCTTTCGGTCACGGTCCGAGTCGACAGGCATCTGCCTCGGGTCTTTGCCGACCGAGACCGGATGTTTCAGGTGGTCTCCAACCTCATGGCAAACGCGGTGAAGTTCACCCCTTGCGGAGGCACGATCGAGCTCGGCGCAGAGGCGGTAAAGATCGAGGACGGCCGGCCCGGATCCACAATGGTCCGCGTCTGGGTCTCGGACACAGGATGCGGGATCGCGGCAGCGGATCTCGAGCGGATCTTCGAGAAGTTCCACCAGGCCGGCGACACCCTCACGGGCAAGCCCGAGGGCACGGGGCTGGGACTTGCGATCTCGCGCGAAATTGTACAACATTACGGCGGCACGATTTGGGCCGAATCCGCGCCGGGAAAAGGCAGCCGCCTGGTCTTTACGCTGCCCGCCCTCCCGGAGCGGGACGTTTCCGAGGCCGGGCGAGGCCGGGGGCGAAACAGGGGCCACGAGGAAGCAACAACCCGGGAGACCTCGCGTGCGGACAAGAGTACCTTGAGCCTTTGAGGAGAGAGGTAAGGATGGCGGCTGGAGCAGCCGAACAAGACCTCCCGGGTCTTCTGCTGAGCCTTCCGGACGGAGTCATCCTGACGGACGGGAATTCCCGCTTCGTCTGGGTCAACGCCGTGGCCGAACGGCAGCTCGGGCTTTCTCCCTCGGAGTGGGAGGGCAAGACGATCGAAAGCCTGGTCCAGGCAAGGCCGGATCTCGCCTGGATCTTCGAAGAGCAACCGGCAGAAATCCTCCGGTGCTGGGAGGCGCTCAACTGCCAGGAGGAAAACTGCTTCCTCTGGGGCCAGCCCCTCACCCTGTGCTGGTCGAGTCAGAAATCCTGCCCGACGTGCCCGCGCCCCGCCGGCCCGGTTGGTCAGGGCGCGCCCCTTTCCGGAGTCTGTTCCCGCTGCAGCGTGTTCAAGACCCACATCCATGTGAGGGAAAAGGAAATCGTCCGCGCTGCCGAGGACCGCATCGTGCTCCAGGTCACGACCGCCCCGGCGCCGACCGAGCCAGACAAGCCGGTCGGCCGGCTTCGGATTCTGCGGGACGTCACCCAGGAACTCGAGGTCTCGCGGGTGAAGAACGAATTCCTTTCGGCTCTCTCCCACGAGCTGAGGACACCCCTCACCTCGATCCGCTCCTACGCGGAAATCCTGACGAAATACAAGGACACCGATCCGGCGGATCAGAAGCGTTTTCTAGACATCATCCTTTCCGAGAGCGAGCGGCTCGACCAGATCATCGATGACATGACCGAACTGAGACGCCTCGACGTCACCCGATCGGTCTGGAACAACCGGTCCCTCGAGCTTCAGGAAGTGATCGAAAGCGTCCTCCAAGACCAGAAGAGGTTGCTGGAAGCCAAGGATCTTGACTGCCAGGTCGAGCTGGACCCTTCCTGCCCTCGGATCTGGGCAGACTTCGATCGGATCCAGCGGGTCCTGAGCACGCTCATCCGCAATCTGGCCAAGCGCACGGCCCGGGGCGGAACGATCCTCCTCAAAGGGAGCACGGTTCAAGGCAGACGGGAAACAGACCGCGCTTCCCTGCTGCGGCTGAGCCTGGTCGGGATCGACCCGGCGGACAGAACGGCTCCAGCCGAAAAAGACCGGGCCTCGGAAAGCCGCGACCGGGGACTCGGGCTGGGCCTGCTTCTTTGCAAGCACATCCTGGAACCATACGGCGGCAAACTCTGGACAGACTCTGGCAACGGGAGATCCATCCACCTCATGCTTCCGGCCAGCGGCAGCGAGGCCGGACGAAAGGAGATGGAAGAGACCCTCCACCAAGAGGCCGCTCCGACTGCCCGAGGCCCCATCAGAATCCAGAAGACAAAGAAATCGATCCTTGTCGTGGACGACGATCCCAGCATCCTCAGCGCCATTTCCTTCGCCCTGACGAAGGAAGGCTACAACGTCCACTCCTCGACCTCAGCCAAAAGAGCGCTCGAAATCGTCCGCACCGAGAAGCCGGAGCTCATCATTTCGGACATCACCATGCCCGAAATGGACGGCTACGCCTTTCTGCAGGAACTCAAGAAGGACGAAGCGGCGAAGATGATTCCTTTCATCTTCATCTCCGCCAAGGGAGATACCACAGACCGGATCAAGGGGCTTAAGACCGGCGTGGACGACTACCTGTCCAAGCCCTTCGAGATCAAGGAACTCGCAGCCCGGGTCGAGGCGCTTCTGGCCAGGGTCGATCGACTCAAGGACCTGTCCCGGTTCGACGGTCTCACCGGAGCCCTGACCCGCAGAGCCTTTGAGGAGGTCCTGCCTCAGGAGCTGCGCAAGGCCCAGTTGAACGGCCAGCCCCTCGCCCTGGCCATGGCGGACCTCGATCACTTCAAACGAATCAACGACACCCACGGCCACCTGGCCGGAGATTTCGTTCTGGCCTCCTTTGTCCGGTTCCTGAAGAGGAACCTCCGGGACGATGCGATTCTGGTGCGGTACGGCGGGGAGGAATTCTGCGTCGTCATGCCCGACGTGCGCAAACGGGTCGCGTGGGAAATCCTGGAGAGAATCCGCAAGATGCTCAGCGAGACTTCCTTCCGCTACGAAAAGGAAAACCTCGAGATCCGCGTCACCTGCAGCTTCGGCGTGAGCGGGTTCCCCGAGGACGGCGCGAACACCGAAGGCCTCATTTCGAAATCCGACGAGGCCCTGTACGCGGCCAAGAGTCTGGGAAGGAACCGCGTCGTCCTGTACGGGGAAGCAAGTCCATCCCCCACGACAGGCCGCAGGTCATCCACCTCCGGCAACGGCTGACCCCTCCGGCCCGGGAATCGCTCATGCGTCTTCGCTACGGCTCCTTTGAGGAAAAGATAATTCTGGCCGGAGGATTCTTTCTCGCCTCGGCGGCCGCCCTGGCGCTCCTGGCAGAAGGAAGCCTCCTCAGCTCGCCTTTTCTGTGGCTTTCCTTTTACCTCTCCTTGGGAGGATTGGTCCTTTCCGCCGTCTCGTTCACCCCCTTGCATCAGACTCATGTCGGGAGTCTCCTCTACCGGGCCTTGCCTGCTCTGTTCTTGGCCGGGGGAATCGCCCTGGGATCCTCGTTCCCCATGACCCCGGGAGAACCTCTTCCCGTCCCGGATTACGTGCTCCACAGCCTCGAGTTCGCCGGTCTGGCCTTCCTTACCGTGCGGCTCCTGCACCCTGTCCCCTACCGCGCGCCCCTGACGGGCGCCTTTGTCTGGGCGTTCTTCCTCATCCTCGGGTACGCGGCCTTGGACGAATGGCACCAGCGCTTCGTGCCCGGCAGAGACTCAAGCCTCCGGGATCTGGCAGCCGATGGAGTGGGAATCGCTGTCGGATTGCTGGCCTACCGGTGGCTGTATTTTTCCCGAGAATCCCACGCCCGAAACCTGACTCCTGAAGCCTGACGCTAAAGATCTGCGCTTTTCGGAGTCCGGGGGAACGGGATCACGTCCCGAATGTTGGCCATGCCCGTGACGAACTGCACGAGCCGCTCGAACCCGAGACCGAAGCCCGCGTGTGGGACTGTGCCGAAGCGCCTGAGGTCCAAATACCAGCGGTACGCTTCCGGATCCAGGCCCGTCTCCCGCATCCGCTCGAGAAGAACCGCCTCCCGGTCCTCCCGCTGACTCCCGCCGATGATCTCGCCCGTCCTGGGAACCAGCACGTCCATGGCCCGCACGGTCCTTCCGTCGTCGTTCAGGTACATGTAAAAGGGCTTGATCTCCTTGGGATAGTCGTAGAGCACCACCGGTCCCCGGAACAGGGTCTCGGCCAGGTGGCGCTCGTGCTCGGTCTGCAGGTCCAGCCCCCAGCGGACCGGGAAGGAGAAGTCCTTGCCGGACTTTTCCAGCAGACTTACGGCCTCGGTGTACGAAATCCGGCGGAAGGGAGTCCGAACGATCCCTTCCAGGGTCTGCCGCAAGCCTTTCTGGACACGCTCCTCGAGAAAAGCCAGATCCTCGTCGCACTCTGCGAGAGCCCTTTCCAAGAGGTGTTTGAGAAACGCTTCGGCCACCTCCATGTCCCCTTCGAGATCGCAGAAGGCCATTTCGGGCTCGACCATCCAGAACTCGGCCAGGTGCCTCGGCGTGTTGGAGTTCTCGGCCCGGAACGTGGGCCCGAAGGTGTACACGTCACCCAGGCCGCACGCAAGGGCCTCGGCCTCCAATTGCCCGCTTACGGTGAGGTAGGTGGATTTGCCGAAAAAGTCCTCCCTGAAGTCCACGGGTTCCTGCCGTCCCCTCAAGGCTTCCAGGTCCAAGGTCGTGACCCGGAAGAGCTGGCCGGCTCCCTCGCAGTCGCTGGCGGTCACCAGAGGCGTATGGACGTACAGAAACCCCCGTTCTTGAAAAAACCCGTGAATGGCCCGGCTCAAGACGTTCCGGATCCGGAAAACCGCTCCGAACGTGTTGGTTCGCGGTCTCAGGTGGGCGATCTCCCGCAGGAACTCGAAGGTGTGCCCCTTTTTCTGAAGCGGATAAAGGGCGGGGTCGGCCCAACCGATCAGGCGAATCCGGCCGGCCTTCATCTCGATCGCCTGCTCCCGGCCGGGCGAGGCCACGATCGGCCCTTCGGCCTCGATGCTGCAGCCAGCGCCAAGCCGCAGGATCTCGCTCCTGTAATTTTCCAGCTCGCTTCCAGCCACAATTTGAAGGCTGGCCAGACAGGAGCCGTCGTTGACGGCCAGGAACGAAAACCCTGCCTTTGAATCTCGCTTGGTGCGCACCCAGCCCCGGACGAGAATCGGGTCCGGGCCGGGCGACATGGCCAGAACATCCCGAATCCTGATCCTAGGCTTCATCTTGCTTTCCCCTCCAAAGACTCCGGCCAGGACGTCTCTTCCCGGCGGTTTTGCGAGCCCCTCCCGGGCACAGCCACCCGAGCCAGACGCCGCAAAACCTTCCCGGCGTCTTCCATGAACGTGTAGAAGAGCGGAATCACAAAAAGAGTGAGAACCGTGGCCAGGGCAAGCCCTCCCATGACCGCCTTGGCCAGCGGGGCGAACATCACGACCCCACCGATGTTCGAACCGCCGAAAGCCAGAGGAAGAAGCCCGAGAATCGTGGTGGCCGCTGTCATGAGGACCGGCCGGAGCCTGTCCTCGCCCGCTTGAACGATCGCCTCCTCGAGATCTTGCGTCGATTGCCGCACATGGTTGATGTGGTCCACGATCACGATCGCGTTGTTGACCACGATCCCGACCATGAGGATGAGGCCGATGTAGCCAGCGACGTCCATGGCCGTGCCGGTCAGGTACATCACCCAGTAGGAACCCGTCAAGGCCAGAGGAACGGACGTCAGAATAGTCAGAGGATGGATGTAAGACTCAAACAGGCCGCCCAGGAGGAAATACACAAGGGCGATGGCGAGCCCGATGGCTCCGAGAAAGCTTTTTCGGCTCTTCTCCAGGTTGAGAATGCTCCTGCCGAACTCGAGCCGGTACCCGGCGGGCAGAGAGAAGTCCGAAAGAGCTTCGTCGAGGCGCGCCTTGAGAATTCCCAAGGGTTCTCCCGATGTCTGGGCCCTCACCCTGACGATCCGCTTGCCGTCGCTCCTGCGAATCACGCGCAGGGCCGGAGCCTCCTCGAACCGGCTCACCACGTTGAGGGGAACCAGCCCTCCCCTTTCGTTCATCAGCTGGAGTTGCTCCAGCTTGGCCAGGCTTTGACGGTCCTTTTCTTGAAGCTGTACATAGACCGCCATTTCCCGGTCCGGCCCTTTCATCTTTTTCAGGGCATATCCCCGCAGTCCGAACGCCACGGTCTGGGCCGCCACCATGGGGCTGACGCCATATTTGGTGGCCAGCGAACGGTCCACCCGGAGCTGAAGCTCGTCGTGACCGGGCTCCACGTCCGATTCGGCCCTGAGAACCCCCTCAACCTTACGGAGCCTGCCGACGAGATCCTCGGCAAGGCTTTCCAATAGATCCGGGTCCTCGCCCCGCAAGGTCATCTGGATCTCATTTTCCACGTCGCTCTGGGGCCCGTGCTGCTCCGGAACCACAAAGTCCACGTCCGGAATCTGAGGCAGCACGTCGAGGATCCTGCGCTTGGCCTCGTCGGTGGGAAGGCGGGCCTTGTCCCCTTCCCGGAGAAACACGTGGATGCGGTTTCGATCGGCCATGTAGCCGGACTGGCTGTAGATGTGCTCGATATCCAGCTCTTCCCTGCGGCTCTCCAGGATCCGCTCCACTTCGGCAAGGGCGCTCTCGATCCTGGAAGGCTCCTGGGCCCCTCTCAGCCGGAGATCCACAATCACCCTTCTGACGTCCCCCGAAGACTCGGCCTTTTGCGCGACGTGCCTCATGGGCAAAAGGACCGTGGCCGCCACAAGCAGCAGAAGCCAAAAGCTCGTGCGCCCTCGGTTTCGCACGACCCAGCGGAGCGCCTTCCGGTACCGGAAAGCCAAGCCGACCAGAAAACGGGAAGGGCGCTGGCTCTGCATGGGCATCCGGCAGGCCACGGCCGGGATGAAGGTGAGCGCCACAAAGAGCGAGGCGGCCAGAGAGAGGGAAATGGCCACCCCCACCTCCTGGGTGTAGACCTTCATGACCCCGCTTTCCATGAAGACCATGGGCAGGAAGACGATCATGGTGGTCAGGGTCGAAGCGAGAATCGCCATGGCGACCTCGCGGCTTCCCCTGAGGGACGCCTCGTCTCTCGGCAGACCCTGCTCGCGCAGCCGGAGGATGTTTTCCGAGACCACGATCGAGTTGTCCACGAGCATGCCCACGCCCAGCATGAGCCCCACCATGCTCACCACGTTCAAGGTTAGGCCTGCGAAGTACATGACCGTGACAGCCATGAGCAGAGACACCGGAATGGCGACCGTGACCACCAGTGTGGGCAGAACCCTGCGCAGGAAGAAGTAGAGGACGCAAACAGCGAAAAACCCTCCCCAGACGCCCGAGTCCCTTAGGTCGCGGAAAGAATTCAGGATGTACTCGGACTGGTCGAAGATCACGGTGTGGCGCAGGCCCTCGTACCCGGGCTCGGCCGAAAGGCGCTCCATTTCCTCCTTGACGGCCTCGCAGACCTCGACGGTGTTCGCCGTGGATTCCTTCTTCACGCCCACGACCACGGCGTTTCTGCCGTCCATCCGGGTGATGACGGTCTGCTCCGGATAGCCGTACCGAACCCGAGCAACGTCCGAGAGCCTGAGCCCGCGGTCGTTCAGGGGGATCTTCTCCAGATCCTCGATCCCTCGATACTCGTTGACCAGCCGGACCAGATAGCGTTTTCCCCCTTCCACGACCTCGCCGCCGGCCAGGTTGAAGCTTTCCCGGTCCAGCCGGAGAACGAGGTCGTAGAGGCTCACGCCGTGGGCTTTGAGGCTCTCCTGGTCGAGGTCGATATAGACCCGCTTGGGCTCCTGGCCCCAGACCGTCACGTTGCCGACCCCGTCGACCCGAAGGAGCCTGGGCTTGATCCGGTCGCTGACGAGCTCGTAAAGTTCTTCCTGGCTCCGGTCCCAGGAGAAACTGAAAAACAGCACTTCGATATCGGTCGAGCTGAACCGCCAGACGAAGTATTCCTGGCTTTCCCTGGGCAGGGTCTCCTTGAGCCGGTCCAGCCGATCCCGGACCTCGAGATAGGCGTAATCCATGTCCGTTTCCCAGGTGAACTCGAGCACGAGGGTGCAGAGGTTGCCCTGGGAAAAGGAGTCGACTTTCGTCAGGGACGGGACGGTCTGCAAAAGCTCCTCGGCCGGAACGGCGATCGTCTTCTCCACCTCCAGGGGCGTGGCGTTCCGGTAAGGGATCTGAATGAGAAAATTCGGTCCCGCGAGGTTCGGGAGGAACTCCAGGGGAACGCGCTCGGTCGCGATGCCGCCGAGGACGAGCAGGGCGGCGTACATCACCAGGAGCGTGACAGGCCTTCGAAGGGCCAAGGCCGGAAGATTCATTCTGTTCGGTCCAGGAGCGAGTAAACCACCGGGATCACCACCAGGGTGAGCACGGTTGAGCAAGTCAAGCCCGCGATGACCACGACGGCCATGGGCATTCGGATTTCCGCGCCTTCCCCGAGCCCGAGGGCCATGGGGAGAAGACCGAGCACCGTGGTGCCGGTCGTCATGAGGATCGGCCGCAGGCGCACCTTGCCGGCCAGCACGAGAGCCTCGGCTTTCGCCATTCCTCTGCCTCGGAGCGTATTCACATAATCGACGAGCACGATCGCGTTGTTCACCATGATCCCGCCCAGAAGGATCACGCCGATGAAGACCACCACGCTCAAGGGGATTCCGAGTCCGTAGAGAACGTACACGACCCCGATCAGGCCCAAGGGGATCGAAAAAAGGATGACGAAAGGATGCAGAAGGGACTCGAACTGCGAAGCCATGACGATGTAAACGAGAAAGATCGACAGAATCAGGGCGAACCTCAGGCTTTCGAAGGAAGTCTGCATTTCCCGGTTCTGGCCCGCCAAGGAGATTCCGTATCCTGGAGGCAGGTCGATCGAGCGGACCTTCTCAAGGATCTCCCTGGAAACCGCCCCCAGGTCGGTGCCGGTCAGATTGGCCGTGACCACCGCCACCCGACGCTGTCCCACGCGCCGGACCTCGCTCGGCCCGGGCCGCACCTGCATTTCCGCCAGAGACGAAAGAGGCACCGAGGCGCCCCGGGGCAGGTCGACTCTCAGGTTCTGTAGATCCTCCAAGGTTCTCATCATGCTCCGATCGGCCCGGACGCGGATATCGTACCGGTCTTCTCCCTTGGAAAGCTTTGTGGGCACGGTGCCGAGCACCTTGGTCTGGACCAAAGCCGCAACGGCGTTCACCTCCAGTCCGAACCGGGCCAGGCGGTCCCGGTCGAAGACGACCTGGATTTCCGGGTTGCCCGGCCGGGCGCTGGAACGCACATCGGCAATGTCCGCAACCTCGCGCATCCGGGCCTCCACCTGGGACGCGATCCGGCGAAGCTCCTCCAGATCATTGCCCTCGATTTCGACTTCCACCGGAGTTTTGAAGCTAAAGAGGCTTGGAAGCTCAAATTCAAACTGAGCGTCCACGAAGTCCCGGAGCCTCTGCCGCAGGCTCTCCATAAGAGCATCCTCTTGCCGGAGATCCTTTTGGTCTTTCCTGAGCACGATCGTGAGAACCGCCGTGTTCTCACCGGCCCGTTCCTTCTCAGCCTCCTGGCCGGACGTCTCGCTCCCGATCTCGGCAAAGACCGTGCCTGAGCGGGAGTCTGCGAGAATCGCCTCTTCGATGGGTTCCACCGCCCGGCTCGTCTCCTCCACCGGAGTGCCCACCGGCTTTTCCACTTTGAGGTTGAACTGGCCCTGTCGCATCCGGGGGATGAGTTCGGTGCCGAGCCCAGGAATGAGATACAGACCGTGGGCGACCAGGATCAGGCACAGCACCACGACAGCCGCCCGGCGGCCTAGCGCCAGGCCGAGCAGTCTCGGGTAGGCGGCGGAAACAAAGCCAAACCCTCTCTCAAACAAAATCAGGATGGGTCGGAAGGCCACGGCCAAAGCTGACTTCACCGCGCCGAGCACCGGCGTCACAAGCCGCACAAGCACGAGAAACGCAACGCCCGCGACCAGGCAGAGTCCACCGAGAAGGCCGAAAGCGACAAACCGAACGGCTTCGAGCACAGGATGACAGAGGCCGTAAAGCCTCACGAACAAGGGCAAGCCTTTCCCGGGCCGGCCCGACGACTTGCCCGCGCCCGGCGGCGCGCTTTCCTGCGGAGCCTCTGGAATCCTTCCTGAAAGATAGACCCTCCCCTCGGCGAGCCATCTCGAAGGCCTTGCGTTCCGGCATATCCAAGTCTTCGCCCCTGCGATCCAGCCGGCCAGAACAGCGGACAGAGTTTTCGGCTGCCCCTCGGCCCGGCCCTCTCCAAAGGAAGGCAGCCGGACCTGCCGCGAGGCCAGCATGGGGACGAGATAGAAGGCCACGAGCAGGGAGGCCAGAAGGGAAAAGCTCACAGTGAGGGCAAGGTCCCGGAAAAGCTGTCCCGCGATCCCTTTGACGAAGACGATCGGAAAGAAAACCGCCACGGTCGTGAGCGTGGAGGCCGTGATGGCCGCTCCGACCTCGCCCACGCCCCGGTTCGCAGCCGTGACGACCGGGTCTCCCTCTTCCCGGCATCGGAAGATGCTCTCCAGAACCACGATCGAGTTGTCCACAAGCATGCCCACGCCTAGGGCGAGACCGCCCAAGGACATGAGATTGAGGCTCACGCCGAAGATCATCATCGGGATGAAGGTCGCCACCACCGAAACCGGGATCGAAACGCCAATGATCAGCGCGCTCTTCCAGTCCCGAAGGAAAAGAAGAAGGATAAGCAGAGCGAGCGCGCCTCCCTGAACCGCGGTCGACCTCACCTCTCGGATCGCGCTCGCCACGAAACGGGCCGGATCCGAAATGAGTTCGGTCCGGACGCCCGGGTAGTCCCGCTCCATGCGAGCCCGGAAGCCCAGTTTTCCGTCGTCGCTCTTGGAGGGGCTTCTTTCCGCCTCCTCCAGACCGAGAGTCCTTTTGACCGCTTGGGCCACCCGAACCGTGTTGCTGTCCGCCTCTTTGTAGACCTCGAGTTCCACGCTCTCCCGGCCGTTGATCCGGGTGATCACCTGCTGCTTCTTACGGGCCCAGCGCACGGTGGCCACGTCTCGAAGCCGGATTTCCGCCTCCCCCTGTCCCAGGCCGCCGGTGCGGCCGGCCAACCCAGGCGGGAGGAGCGACGTGGCGGCCGGACCGGCTGATTGTTGCGCTCCCGCCGTCCCCTGCCCTCCCCTGCGGCCCACCACGACCGCGCCGATTTCCTCGGGACCGGCGAACTCGTTGAGCGTTCGGACGAGATACTGAGCACCGCCCTCCCTCAAACTGCCGCCAGCGAGATTGATGTTCTCCTGGGCAAGCCTCTGGGCCACCTGGCTCATGGTGAGACCGGCCTGGGCCAGCCTGGCTTCGTCGACCTCGACCAGAACTTCTTCCTCGAACCCGCCCTTGATCTTTACCGAGGCGACGCCGGGAAGCCCCTCGATTTCCCGCTTCCATTCTTTTTCCGCAACCCGGCGCAACTCGGCCAGGTCAAGGTCGCCGTATAGGCCGATCCGCAGGATCGGATCCAGGGCCGGGTTGTACCGGAGGATCATGGGCCGTTCGACTTCCTCGGGCATCTGGACGCGGTCCATCTTTTCGCGCACGTCCAGGGAGGCGAAATCCATGTCGGTTCCCCACGTGAACTCGAGCATCACCTCGGAAAGGCCCGCGCTGGAGACCGACCGGATCTCCACGAGGTTGCCCACCGTGCCCAGAGCTTCTTCCAGAGGCCTGCTGACGAAGTTCTCCACTTCCTCGGGCGCCGCCTCCGGATACTCGGTGCGGACCGTGAGCGTGGGGTAAGAAAGCTCGGGCATGAGATTCAAAGGGAGCTGCTGGTAGGACTTCAGGCCGAAGACCACGGCCCCGAGGAAAATCATGGCCATGGTCACGGGCCGACGGATGGAAAGGCGGAGGCTATCCGCGGGGCTCTGAGACAATGCGGACCCTCGTTTCGTTCTGGAGCCTGAGCTGCCCCTGGACGACCACCTGGTCTTCGGATGCGAGCCCCTTCAGGACTTCGACCCGGTCCGCCTCCTGGAACCCGATTTCGACCGGGACCTCCCGGGCGACGTCGTCCCTGACCACGAACACGAAGTTCTGTTCGCCCCTGAGCAGAACCGCCTCCTTGGGAACCAGAAGAGCCTCCTTGCGCACTTCGGTGACGATCTGGACCCGGGCGAACATGCCGGGCCTCAGACGGCGGTCGGCGTTTTCGACCACGACGGTCACCTTGGCCATGCCGCTCGCCGTGTCGATGACCGGATTGAGCCGTTCCACGCTGCTGTGGAAGGTCGTGCCCGGAAACGTGTCGACCGTGAGCAGAACGGTTTGGCCCGGCCGGATTCGGTAGTAGTCCCTTTCGGGCACGTACACCTCGACCCGCAGGGGATCAAGATCCACGATGTGAAACAAAGCCTGGTTCGTCGTGACGAGATCTCCGGGCTTGATCTTGCGCGCAGTGACAAGCCCGGCCAGAGGAGACACAACGGAGGTGTCTTCGAACCGCTTGCGGGCCAGGTCGTAATCGGCCTGCGCAAGTCTGAGCTGCACCGAGGCGTCCTGATAGGCCTGCTGGCTCGCCAGGCCCTCTTTGTAAAGCTGGTCAGCCCTCTCATAGTCGGCCCTGGCTTTTTCGAGCCGCGCCCGGGCTTGTTCGTAGGTCAGACGGAGCTCCTCATCCTCGAGTTTCGCCAGGACGTCTCCGGCCTTTACCTGATCCCCTTCCTCGACGAAGACTTTCTGGCAAAGGCCGACGAGCTTGGCGTATACGTCCGCCTCCCGGTCCGCCTCGAGCGTGCCGGAAGTGCGGATCGACTCTGCGATCTCCCCCCGAAAAGGGCTCACGACGCGAACCGGAACCGCCTGATCCGCACCGCCTCCAGAAGGGCTTGCCGAAGCCGCCGGGTCTTTCCCTGCCTCCTTGTTGGCACAGCCGACCGAAACCGCAACGAAGAGCACAGCCAAGACAAGGCGCGGCATCCCCATGCCCTTCCTTCGGGCAAGTCGGCGACGAGAACGCATCCTGGGGTTATCCATGCGGGGTCTGTCCCTTTAAGACTTTCGCAGATCGGCTCGACAAGCCCGATCTTCCTCTGGGCGAGAGGTGCCTTACGTACTATGCTTATCGGACTTTTTCGGTAGGTCCTCAAGAGCGAAAGAGACGTTTTTTCAATGAGTTGCCAGACAAGTATGGCACAGGCCCACGGGGAAGACAAGCCGGTCCGCCTCGCTTTTTCGACGGCTTCGGAATATCGGCGACCTTCGGTGGTCGGAAAACAATTTTGGGTCATGGGTATTGACGCCTTTGCCGTAGTTAGGTATCATTCCTACCAAGTAGAGCATCAAACCTTTAAACCTGCTTACGGATGCCTGAGAGTGAAGCCCGCCCCTGAAACTCCGCAGCGACCTGTGCCCAGCGACTTGGAGGTCGCGGGCAGGCTCAGAAGCGTGGGGCTCAAGGCCACACCCCAGCGCATGCAGATCCTGAGAGAGCTGCTGTCCCGAAGGGATCACCCTTCGGCTGAAACGCTTTACAAGGCCGTCAAGGAAGTTCATCCGACGATCTCTTTCAACACAATCTACCAGACCCTTCAGGCTCTGGCGGAGAAGGAAGTGATCAACGTCATCCGGCCGGTCGTGGATGCGGCCCGCTACGATCCTGTCACCGAGCTCCACGGCCATTTCATGTGTTCCCAGTGCAAGCGCATCGAGGACGAGCTTCTGGAGGATCCGAATCTCAAGAAAATCGACTCGGAGGTTAAGGGTTCGGGGAAATACTGGGTGGTCCAGCGGCAGATCCTCTGGGTCGGGCTGTGCCAGGCCTGCCGGGATGCGGCTTCGGCTGGGATCCACCCGGACAAACGTCAGGACTGAGCAACAAGGCTCTCAAGGCAAGCAGAGAGGAAATCGCAACCAACCGAGACGGAGGAAAGGAAACACCATGGCAGAGACGGAAAAGACCCCGAAGAGCGTGGATCCGGCTACGCTGAAAATGCTGGAAAAGGCCGCCCAGGAAAAGGTCTCGACGATCTTCGACCGGGCGGAGACGATGAAGCCTTGCAACATCGGCGAGCAGGGAACCTGCTGCAAGATTTGCTCTCAGGGACCCTGCAGGCTTCCGCTGCCCAAGAAGGGGATCGAAGGCGAAGATACCCGTATGGGCCTCTGCGGGGCCACCCCGAACACGATCGCGGCCCGGAACTTCGCGCGCATGGTGGCCGCGGGCGCGGCCGCCCACTCGGACCACGGCCGCGGCGTGGCCGAGGTCTTCCTGGCCGCAGCCAAGGGAGAATCCAAGGACTACACGATCAAGGACCCCAAGAAGCTCGTTCAGGTGGCCAAGGACTTCGACATCCCGGTCACCGTGAAAGAAGGGGACAAAGAGGTCCCGAGAAGCACCCAGGAAATCGCCATCGAACTCGGCGAAAAGGCTCTGGCGGAATGGGGACGCCAGGAAGGGGAGATCTACTTCGCGAAGCGGGCGCCCAAGGCGAGGTACGAGCTCTGGAAGAAGCTCGGCATCGTTCCCAGGGGAATCGACCGCGAGGTCGTCGAGATCATGCACCGGACCCACATGGGCGTGGACCAGGACTACGAGAACATCGTCAAGCAGTGCTCCCGGGCAGCCCTGGCCGACGGATGGGCCGGCTCCATGATCGCCACCGAGCTTCAGGACATCCTGTTCGGATCGCCCGTGCCCATTCACGGCGAGATCAACCTGGGCGTTCTGAAAAAGGACACGGTGAACATCATCGTCCACGGCCATGAGCCGCTCCTTTCCGAGATGATCGTCGTGGCCGCCCGGGATCCGGAGATGCTCAAGCTCGCCGAGTCCAAGGGAGCCAAGGGCATCACCCTGGCCGGCATGTGCTGCACCGCCAACGAAGTGCTCATGCGGCACGGCATGCCGATCGCGGGCAACTACCTGCAGCAGGAGCTGGCCATCATCACGGGCGCGGTGGACGCCATGGTCGTGGACGTCCAGTGCATCATGGAGAACATCGCCAACGTGGCCACCTGCTACCACACCAAGATCGTGACCACCAACCCCAGGGCCAAGATGAAGTCCGGCCAGACCGTGCACATCGAGTTCGACGAGCATCACGCTCTGGAGGACGCCAAGAAGATCGTCCGGACCGCCATCGAGAACTTCCCCAACCGGAAGGCTGAGATCCTGATCCCGGACGAGAAGAAGATGATGGTCGCCGGGTTCACCTTTGAGTCGATCAATTACCATCTCGGCGGCACCTACCGCGGATCTTATGTGCCCCTCAACGACAACATCATCAACGGCCGGATCCGGGGCATCGCCGGCGTGGTGGGCTGCAACAACGCCAGGACCATGCACGACAGCGCCCACCTCACCCTCGTCAAGGAGCTTCTCAAGAACGACGTCATCGTCCTGACCACGGGCTGCAACGCCATGGCGTGCGGCAAGGCCGGCCTGCTCACCCCTGAAGCGGCCAAGGAGTTCTGCGGCGGAGGGTTGGCCGAAGTCTGCGAGGCTGTGGGGATCCCGCCCGTGCTGCACATGGGAAGCTGCGTGGACAACAGCCGGATCCTCATGGCCGCCACGGCCGTCGTCAAGGCCGGAGGTCTGGGCAACGACATCAGTGACCTGCCTGCCGCGGGCGCTGCGCCCGAATGGATGAGCGAAAAGGCGATCAGCATCGGCCAGTACTTCGTGGCCTCGGGCGTGTACACGATCTTCGGCGTGGGCCTGCCCGTGACCGGCGCGCCGGTCTTCCAGGACTATCTGTTCAACAAGCTCGAAGGCATCCTGGGCGGCAAATGGGACGTGGCGGTCGATCCTTACGAGATGGCCAAGAAGATGCTCGCCCACATCGACAAGAAGCGAAAGGCCCTCGGAATCGACAAGGCCCGGGAACGGGTGCTTTTCGATATGGAAGCCAGGAGAAAGCTGGAAGCGGAAGGAGCCGCTGCCTAAAGAGACCCTTGCGGGCCGAAAGGCTGCGTCCCTTCCGAACTGCGCGAAACAACCCCTCAGGCCAGGAGCGGGAAGCCGCTCCTGGCTTTTTTTCGCTCTCCTCCGCTCAATCGGACACGAGCGCCGGCCGTGCCATTCGTTTTTAGCACCGCTTTCCTGGAATCCGAGATCCTGGTATGTTGGAAGGGCCGGGCAACCCGGGACGACGGGTTAGACTGCCGGCCCCTTCCGTTCGGGCAGAAAAGGACTCCGCCATGAACATCCACGCCGTAACCTTCGAACAGCTTCTGGAAATCTGCGCCTCCCTGGACGACCTCGAGGAGATGCAGAACCTCGTCGAGGCCCTGGACCTCCTCGAAAGAAACGTCCGTTACCTGCGCCAGAGGCTCGTGGGAAGGCTCAGGGAGAAACAAGGCGAGGAGGAAGATCGCAAAGAGGCCGAGCGCCGTGCCCGTAGAAACGCTCTCAGGCTTGTCCCCCCCAGAGGCGGAGGCTCCGCAGGAACCGAAGACGGCTGAACAGCGGGCGGCACGCTTGTTCGTCCGAAAAAGAAAAACCTGAAGGGCCGGACGGGACAGAGCGCAATCCCTTCACTCTGCCCTAAATGGAATCGATGAGGCAGATCCTCAGGTCCATGACGTTGGTGTTCGTCGGGCCGGTCTTCAGAAGATCTCCCAACTTTTCGAAAAAGGCGTAGCTCGCGTTCCGATTTAGGTACTCGGCCGCCTCCATGCCCAGGCTGCGTGCCCTCGCCACCGTCTCGCCGTCGCAGAAGGCCCCGGCCGCGTCCGTGGGGCCGTCGGTGCCGTCCGTGCCTGCGCTTAGAAAGCACACCCCCGGCTCGCCCTGAATGTCGAGAGCCACGGCGAGAGCGAACTCCTGGTTGCGCCCGCCCTTGCCCGTTCCCTTGAGCGTCACGGTCGTTTCCCCTCCGGAAAGGATGCACGCGGGCGGGCCAATGGGGTGTCCGGTGGCCCGGGCCTCCCGGTAGACCGCTCCGTGCACCCGGGCGACCTCCCGCGTTTCCCCTTCCACCCGGCAGGAAAGGATCAGAGGCTTGTAGCCCAGTTCCTGAGCCTTTCGGGCCGAGGCCAGCACGGCGCCGAGGTTGTTGGCCACGATTTCGTTCACCACCCCGGAGAAGAGCGGATCTCCGGGCTTGGGCGTTTCCGGGATCTCTCCCTTGGCTCCGCGCTCTAGAACGCCCTGCACCGAAGCTGGCCATTTCCGGGCGAGGCCGTACCGATCCATGATCGCCAGGGAGTCGGCGAACGTGGTGGGATCAGGGGCCGTGGGCCCGGAGGCGATCCCATCGAGGGGATCGCCCACCACGTCCGAAAGAATCAGGGTCGCCACGGTTGCAGGCCGGGCGCGGCGGGCAAGCCACCCGCCTTTGATCCTGGAGAGGTGCTTTCGGACCGTATTCACCTCGCCGATATTGGCGCCGCAAGCAAGCAATTCCCGAGTCACCGCCTGCTTGTCCGCCAGCGTGACACCCTCAACAGGGCTTACGAGCAAAGCCGAGCCTCCTCCTGAAAGCACGCAGAGAACGAGATCCCGGGGCCCGGCCCCGTCCACAAGTTCAAGGATCTTTCGGGTCGCCTCCACGCCTCGTTCGTCAGGGACCGGGTGGCCGGCCTCAAAAGGTTCTATTCGGTCGAGGCTGCACAAATGGCCGTCCTTGACCACGATCCGACCGCCTGAGACCCGCTCTTGCAGAATCTCTTCGGCTGCCCGGGCCATGGGCGCAGCGGCCTTGCCTGCGCCGACAATCCAAACGCGCTCGACTTGCTCGAGCCGAATCCGCAGCCGGCCCACGAAAAGCGTTTCTCCCTCCAGCCGCAAGGCCCGCCGGACCGCCTCGGCCGGATCCGCAGCCCGCACACCAGCGAAAAAAATTTCCCGCAAATGGTCTTTGCAGCGTGTCGAAACCATTCTCGGTCCCTGTTTACAACGTCGGCCCGTCCCAGGCCCCTTGACCACTGGAGGGACGCGCTCCGTCGCGTCCGTCTTTGGTTTGCGGCCACGAGGGACCGTGGCCCTCCATGGGTGGAGGGACGCGCTCCGTCGCGTCCTTGTTGCGGGCCTCAGGGTTCGTGCGCCATCCCGCCTCTCAACAAGAACCGGCCATGACAGAGCATGGCCCTCCATGGGGTGACGAATCCTTCCCTGCGGCCACGAGGGACCGTGGACCTCCATGGGTGGAGGGACGCGCTCCGTCGCGTCCGTCTTCTGCCCCCTCCCAGCTCACGAGAGCAACCGGGCCGCGTTTTCTCCCAAAATGGCGGCCTTGCTCCTCAGGTCGAGCCCCGCCTCCTCCATCTCCCGAAGGTAGCGAGCCGCACCGATCAGCGGAAAATCCGTGCCGAACAGAATCCGCTCCGGCCCCAGAATGTCGACCGCGATCTTGTACACTTGCGGCGTGTACAGGTACGGCGAAGCCGCTGTATCGTAATAGACGTTCGCGGTGTGCTTGCGGAAGCTCTTCATGAGTTCATACACGAAGAGTCCGCCGCCCCAGTGGGCCAACACGAGGACCGTCTCCCGGTTCTCTTGGATAAACCTCCCCAAATCCGAAAGCCGGATCTCCATCTTGCCCGGATAGGCGTGCCCCACGGGCTCGTTCACGTGAAGCACCAAAGGCAGCCCCCGTTCCCGGACAGCCCCGGCAAGGGAGCCGAGGAACTTCCAGTTCCTCCTTCCCAGACCGGTCGTGTAAAAGGCCACCTCGCCCACGCCCGCCATCCCGGCGTCGAGGGCCTTCTCCATCTCCGCAAGTCCGGATTTGGCCGGCACGAGCGAAGGGGTGTAGAAGGGTGCGACCCGCGCAGGATAGAGGCGCCGGGCTTCGAGCAGATAGGCATTCCCTTCGCGAAGAACTCCGGGATCGGACCACGGAAAACCGAAAATGACCGCCTGCCCCACCCCGTCCCGATCCATGGCAGCCAGAAGGTCCTCCACGGTCGCCATGGGAGAGCGAGGGTTTCCGTACAAAAGACCGAAGGCCGCGTCTCTCCGTGCGAAAGATTCGCGGTCTCGAATGAACTCAGGAGGAAACACGTGGGTGTGAAAATCGACGATCCGATCCGGTCCTGCCTTCGTTGACAACCTGGCCCCCTTCCCCTATAGTGAAATTCTCCTCTCCGCCCATACGGTTTCCTTCCTCACCGCGCGGCGCCGTCCGCGCTACTGAGGGATTTGCTCCTTGATCCATTTCGTTCCCACTCAGGACGGGACTGCCCGCCCGCCCAGGCACGGAGGCCCAACATGGAGGATTCGCGGAACACGGCGGCAGAAAACCGAGAACACTGGCTCCGGGAAGAGGAGGCTCTGGCCCGGCGGATCGAAGAGGCCCGGAACCCCGGCGGCGCCAAGGCCATCGAAAAACTCGCCCGGCAGAACAAGCAGCCCGTCCGCGATCTCATCCAGAAGCTCATCGATCCAGACTCGCCCCTGCTCGAACTCGGGGTCCTGGCCGGATTCGGTATGCACTACCCGGACGTCGAAGACGTCCCGTGCGGAGGCGTGGTGACCGCCATCGGGAAGATCCACGGCAACTGGACGATGATCATCGCAAACGACTCCCGTGTCAAGGCCGGAACGTACTTTCCCATCACGCTGAAAAAGCATCTTCGGGCTCAGGCCATCGCCGAGAACTGCGGCCTGAACATCGTCTACATCGCGGATTCCGGGGGCGCCTACCTGCCGATGCAGGACCAGGTGTTTCCGGACGACGGTCACTTCGGCAGCATGTTCTACAACATGTGCCGCCTGTCCGCCATGGGCCTGAAGCAGATCACCCTTTCCACCGGCGGCAACACGGCCGGCGGCGCCTACATCGTGTTCCTGGCCTGCGAATCGGTCATGATTCACCGCATGTCCTATTCCTTCCTGGGCGGCCCTCCCCTGGTCAAGGCCGCTCTGGGAGAGGAGGTGACGGCCGAGGACCTGGGCGGCGGCTACGTCCACACGCATATTTCGGGCGGCGCGGACCACTTGTGCGCCACTCAGGACGAGGCGATCGAGCGGGTCCGGGACATCCTGGCCCACGAGCCGCCCCAGAGGATTCATATCGACCGCCGGGAGGAAATCCCTCCGTATTACGACCCCGAGGGCCTGTACGACATTCTTCCCAAGAACATCTATCGCGCGATCGACGTCCGAGCCGTCATCGCCCATATCGCGGACGGTTATCCCTTCCGCGAGTACAAGAAGGATTACGCTCCGGGCCGCGGAGACAACATCGTCTGCGGCAAGATGTTTCTCAAGGGAATTCCCGTGGGCGTCATCGCAGCCAACAACAACGGCATTCTCTTTTATCAGTCGGCCCAGAAGGCCACGGAGTTCATCATCCGGTGCGCCAAGGACAAGACGCCGATCCTGTTCATCCAGAACTCGCCCGGCTACATGGTGGGCACTGAGAGCGAACACGCGGGCATCGGCAAATACGGAGCCAACATGGTGCGGGCCGTCTCGAACGCGGCCGTGCCCCGAATCCAGCTCGTCATCGGCCCGGACCACGGCGCGGCCAATTATGGCATGTGCGGCAGGGCCTACCGGCCCCACTTCCTCTTCTCCACCATGCGGGCCCGAACCTCTGTCATGTCCGGCCAATCCGCGGCTTTCGTGCTTCTCACCCTGGAAAAGCGCAACCGGGAACTCGAGGGCAAGAAGATGCTCCCCGAGGAGGAAGAAGAATTCCGGCAGCGCATGATGGCCAAGTACGACGGCGAGGCCCATCCCTTCTACTGCGCCGCCAGGCTTCTCACCGACGGCGTGCTGCCTTTCCGAGACATCCGGGACGTCCTGGCCATGGCTTTCGAAATTTCTCTTCTAAAACCGATCCCCGATTCGGTGCTTGGCAACTTCCGTTTCTGAAGCTCTGGGGGTCCCTTCGAGCGACCCGAGCTCTCTCTTCGGCTCGGATCTGCTCTCCCCCCTGGACCTTTGACCTGATTCAAGGAGATCCGGCATGACGGAAGAACAGGTCCTGCTCAGCGACCGGTCCGATGGCGTTCTCACCCTGACCCTGAACCGGCCCGAAGCCTTGAACGCTTTCAGCCGCAAGCTTCTCGACGCCTTCGCCCAGGCCGTCGACGAGGCGAACTTCGACCCCGAATCCCGCGTCGTGATCGTCACCGGTGCCCGCGGCGAGAAAGCCTCCTTTTCCACAGGAGCGGACTTGAAGGAGCGGGCCACGATGAGCGACGACGAAGTCAGGCGGTTCATCTTCAAGATCCGCAATACCTTCACAGCCTTGGAGAACCTGAGAAAGCCCGTGATCGCGGCCATAAACGGCTTCGCCTTCGGCGGCGGCCTCGAACTTGCCCTGGCCTGCGACATCCGCATCGCGGCCTCCGGCGCTCAAATGGGCCTTACAGAGACAAGCCTCGCCATCATCCCGGGAGCGGGCGGAACCCAGCGGCTTCCCCGGATCGTGGGAATCGCCAAGGCCAAGGAACTCATCTACACGGCGAAGAGGATCTCGGCCGAGGAAGCCCTGGCCATCGGCTTGGTGAACCAGGTGGTTCCGGCCGACCAGCTCATGGAGGCGGCCCGCAGCCTGGCCCTTGGGATCTGTGAAAACGGCCCCATTGCGATCCAGCAGGCCAAGTTCGCCCTGTCCAAGGGGATCGACGCGCCCCTTGCGGTGGGCCTCGAAATCGAGTCGAACGCGTACTGGCTCTGCATTCCGACCGAAGACCGGCAGGAGGGGCTGCGGGCCTTCCGGGAGAAGCGAAAGCCGCGGTACCAGGGGCGCTGAGGAAACAGGCGGAGAGAGGGCGGCTCCCTCCGCATGACATCCGGCCGCAAAGAGGAGGAATCCCCATGGCGACCGAGTACGATTACTGGAAGATCTTTCCCCGCATGCCCAAGAAAGTCACGATCGGCGACATCACGATCCGCGACGGGTTCCAGCACGAGGAAAAGTTCATCTCCACCCAAGCCAAAATTTTCTACGCCCAGGAGATGATCCTGGCCGGCGCCCGGGAGATCGAGGTGACCAACCTGGGCAACGTGTCCGTTGTGCCCCAATTCCGGGACGCCGAGCAGGTGCTGGCCGCTCTGCGCAGCGACGAGTTCAGAAGGCGCTGCGACCGGGCCGGCATCCGGCTCGACGAGGTCGTGATGTCGGCAGTGACGATCCGGGAGCCCGCGGTGGATAAGGCCATCGAGCTCAAGCAGCGCGGCATCGGTCCGGACCGGGTGCTCATGATGGTCTCGACCGACCCCGAGCACCATTTCGCCAACTCCGGAACCACCTTAAGCCAATACTGGCGGGAGGCCGAGCGGTGCATCCGCAAGGCCCGCGACGCGGGCATGAAGATGTGCGGCACCGTGAGCACGATCTGGGGAAGCCCGATCAGCGGCGCCACGGATCTCAAAGACGCCGTGGAGTTCACCAAGCGGTGGTTTTCCATCGGCGCCCACGACGTGGAGCACGCGGACCACGACGGCTCGGCCAACGCGGCCGACGTCTACCGCTACTTCTCCATGATCCTGGACGCCATGCCGAATCCGCAGGCCCACCTGTGCCACCTGCACGAGACCAAGCGCGTGGCCTCGGCCTCGATCCTGGCCGCTCTGCAGGCCGGCATCTGCCGGTTCGAGGGAACCCTGGGCGGCCTGGGAGGACAGCCGGCCAACTTCCTGGACGACTGCCCGGTCCGCGGCACGGGCGAGTATTACTACAAGGATCCCCGGTACGTGGGTCTGATCTGTCTCGAAGACCTTCTGGTCATGATCGACGAGCTCGGCATCGAGCACGGCTACGACGTCGACCGGGTCCTGTGGCTCGGCGCCAAGATGGAGAAAACCATCGGCCGGAGGCTCCGTTCCGAGGCCGTGGTGAACGGCCGCACCGAAAAAGCCGGCCACCCCCGGTTCGCCCGGCCGGGCCTGAAAAAACTCATCGAAAAGCTCGGCGAAAAGCCCGGAACCCTCGTGCCCCCCGAGTGGCCCCCAGAAGCGAAACTGCCCGAAAAATGGGGCCCCGACGACCCCTTCTGGGCTAAAAAGGCATAAAAATTCCTTGGGGGGCCGATGAAAAAGGCGCCTTTTGCGCATCAAAAAAGAAAAAGCCCAAGGAGAGGCCTCGTCATGTGGAAGCTTTACTATTCGCCCGGCGCTTGCTCGCTTGCCCCCCACATCGCCCTAAGGGAAGCGGGCCTGCCCTTCGAAATGGAAAAGGTGGACTTGGGAAAGAAACTGACCGAAAAGGGCGAGGACTTCAACCGGATCAATCCAAAGGGGTATGTTCCGGCCTTGCGCCTCGATGACGGAGAGCTGCTGACCGAGGTCGCGGTGATCCTTCAGTTCATCGCGGACCGGAAACCCGAGGCCGGCCTCGCCCCCAAACCCGGCACCCTCGAACGATACCGTCTCATGGAGTGGCTGAACTTCATCGCGTCGGAAGTTCACAAGCAGGTCGGCGCCCTCTTCCACCCCAAGATCAGCGGCGAGTGGAAAGAGAGCCAACTGGCTCTGGCGTCGAGAAGGCTCGAGTACGCGGCCGATGCCGTGGCCAAGAGCCCTTATCTCACGGGAGACCGCTTCACGGTTGCGGACGCCTATCTGTTCACCACTTTGAACTGGTGCAACTACCTCAAGCTGGATCTCGGCAGGTGGCCCGGGCTTAAGGCCTACATGGAGCGGGTGGGATCGCGTCCGGCGGTCAAAGATGCGATGAAGGCCGAGGGACTCCTGCGCTGAGGGTCGACGGAGAAGCTGACACGTAGGAAGCGAATCTCAGTTCGCTGAAATCCCTGACCCATCGCAAGCCCATGATTCGCGGAGCCGCGGCTCAAAGGGTTTCGCGGGCGCGCGCTGCGCTCAACAGGCCCTTCAGCAGGGCCGAGGCCTCATCGAGGGCAGAGGCATCCAGACCGGTCTGGATCCCCAAGGCCTGACAGAAGCGCGCGACCCGCTCGGCGCTCACATTGCCCGCGGCTCCGGGCAGGAACGGGCATCCGCCCAGACCGGCGAGCGCCGCATCGAAGGTGTCGACCCCGACCTCGAGCGCGGCCAGCAGATTGGCAAAGGCCCAGCCGCTCGCGTCGTGCAGGTGCAGGGAAAGTCTCAGCCCCCCGGTGATCTTCCGGCAAGCCTCCACCATCTCGGCGATCTGAGCCGGATGGCCGATTCCTGATGTGTCGGCCAGGACGATTTCTGCTGGCCCTTCGCTGGAAAGATCCCGAACCAGGGCCATGACCGCCTCGGATCGGATGGGTTCTTTTTCCAGATGGCATCCAAAAGCGTTCATCACGCCGGCCCGGACCCTGATCCCGGCCCTTTTCGCCTCGCGGATCAGGGTGCGGACCTCGGCCAGGGCCTGAGAAACACTGCGCCCCGAGTTTCTCCTCGAGTGGGCTTCGCTGGCCGACACAAAGATCCCGACTTCCTCAACCCCTGCGCAGACCGCCCGTTCCAGGCCGAGACCGTTGAGCACGAGCGCCGAGTACCGCACCCCGCACGGCCGAGGCAAGGCTTTCCACAAGGCCTCTGCGTCCGCCATGGCCGGGACCCTCTTCGGGCTCACGAACGAAGCGACTTCCAGCTCACGAACCCCCGCCGCAAGGATCTTCTCGACCAAGCGCACCTTGTCGCTCGTCTCCAGGCGGACGTCCTCGGACTGGAGCCCGTCGCGGAGCGTCACATCTCGGAGAAAGACTTTGCCAGGGAGGCGATCCCGGAGGCCGGCCTTCATGGGAGTTTGGCCCTCACCGGATGCGTGTTTCGAGAGTAACCCGGGCACGGGGAAGACGAAGCGAGCGCGCGCAGTTGCGTCGTCCTTGCGCCCTGTCTTCCAAAGCACGCAAGAGCCACTGTCCGGGCCTGAACTCGGTTTGTCAAGGCCGTTAGGCGGAGCCGCAGGCGGCGGCCAGGCCTACTCAGTGCAGGTAAGGGCTTGCCTTCCTTTCCTCCCAGGCGAGAAGAAGGCTGATTTTCTCGTGGGCAAGCTTGAGCTTGCGCCAGGCCTCGTCCAGCCTGGCCAAGTGGAGTTCCCTGCGAAGATAGTCCAGATAGAGGTCCAGGATCAGTTGGCTTCCCTTGTCCAGTTTTTCGAACTCCAGCCCGTACAGGAAGGGCTCCGCTTCCGCCGTTTCATGTTCGGATCCTTTCCACACCACGCGAGCGCTCACCCTGAGGCGGTCCGCCCGGCCCGGAAGGGGAAGATCCAGAACGGTCGCAGCCTCGGCAGGCCACAATTCGTGACGGCTCGCGACAGAACAGCCGGACTTGGAGACATTGACGATCCTGTATGGAAAGCGGTCCGTCTCCGGAACGCCCTCCTTCGAACGAACCGGCAGGCGCTCATCCCTTCTTCTCTCCATCTCGCCACCTCCGATCACCCCGATGGTTCGGACCGGCCACCCATCAGCCGCGCGCGGGCCGGCCAACCCTCACGATCAAGCCCTTGACTGTCCCCAAGCGAATCAAGATACGTGCCAGGCGACTCGGTTGCGGCCCCCTTGCAGACCTCATCCAGGTTTCTTCCATTCGTTCCCGCAGGTTGCGGCGACCCTCCTGCCACGGCCAGGTCCAGAGCCGGCCTGGCCAGCCCGCAAGAACCGGGCAAATCGTCCGCAAGAGGATTCCCATATTATGAAATTCTTTTCCGTCTCCTGCGGCCCGACGCTTGGAAGATCACCACGGTCGCATCGTCCTCCTGGCACGCCCAGGGATCAGGGCCGGCCAGATGCATTCGCACCGAATCAAAGACCCTCTCCAGGATTTCGGCGGATCCTCGACCCCGGGCACTTCGGAGAGCGGAAACGAAGCGGTCCAGCCCGAAGGGCTCCCCCTGGGCGCCCCGAGCGTCCAGGACCCCATCCGTGTAGAGGGCAAGAACGTCTCCCGGATGGAAGGGAATCTGTTTTTCCTCGAAGTCGGCTGCGGGCACGAGCCCGATGGCCATGCCCTCGGCTTCCATGAGCACGGGCTCGGCTCTGCGCTCGGCCCTGAGAAGTACGGCAGGCGGATGACCTGCGCAGGAATAGGTGAGCACGCCGTCCCTGCCGTCGTACGTAAAGTAGCTCATCGTGAGAAACTGTTCGGACGCGCACAGATCCTCGTAGAGGAGCTCGTTGACCGCCTTGAGAAGCCTTGCCGGGCTCCGCGTGCGAAGCGCCTCGGTCCTGAGCACGCCCCGAACGAAAGACATAAGAATCGCCGATCCCACGCTGTGGCCGCTCACGTCCGCAACCACGACGCCGAGTTTTCCGTCGGGCATCTCGAAGAAATCGTAGGCGTCTCCTCCGAGCCGTTTCGCCGGGACGCAGCGGCCGGCCAGGTCCACCCCTTCCAGCCGCGGGGAGCGCCGCGGCAGGAGGTTCTCCTGGATCTCTCCTGCGATCTCCATATCTTTGCGAATTCTCTCGTTCTCCTGGAGTTCGCGCACGAGCAGGCTATTGTGGATGGCCAGGGCCGCCTGCGCGCTGATCGCGCTCAAGAGCTTCAATTCGCCAGCCTGATAGGCGCTCCTGCCCGGCCTGTCGGCCAGGCTCAAGATCCCCAGCACCTTCTCCTTCACCTTGAGAGGGCTGAGGATCAAAGGAACCGGCAGGAACAGTTCTGCGCCTTCGGGCTCCTCCTGCGGCGAAAGCGCTTCGGGCAAGTCCGCGAGGTCCTCGACGACCAGGGCCCTTCCGGTCTTGACCACGTGACCCCAAACGCCCTTGCCGGCGTCGATCAGGACCTCTGGAGGAGCGCCGCCGAGCGCAATCGAACCCGCCCAGGCAGCCAGCCGGAGCCTGCGGGCAGCCGGATCCAAAAGGAGCAACGAAGCCTTCCGGGCTCCGATCACGCTCAAGGCCTTGTTCAACACGATCCGGCAGATCTCTCCCGTGTCGAAGATCGAGCCCATCTCGTCGCCAAGTTCGTACAGGAGGGCAAGTTCTTCGTACTTGTTGAGAATCTCTCCGGAGAGGCTGTCCAGATCAGATTGCGCCCGGATTCTGCCTGCGATCCATTCCGCCGCGAGTCTGAGGCACCTCCGAAGGCCCGAAGGATCGGCCGAGCCTTCCACCAATCCCCGGATCTCGGCGACCCTCTCTTCCTGAAGCCGCACCTCCTGGATCACAGGTGATCGGTCTCCAGGACATGACCAGGGCGGCACGATCCCAAAGGCCTTGCGGCCCCGGGCCGCGCCGGACGACAGAACGGCAGGCCCGATTTTCCGGGCCGAGTCGTTTCCAGAAAAGGCATAGAGGAAACAGCCGGCGCCGTCGAGCAAGGCGAGGGGGAAGCCGGCGAGAGCCGACAGTTCCTCGAGGAACCCCTTGACCTCCTCCGAGAGAAGAATCTCCCTGGCCGAGCCCGATTCTTCCCTCTGCCAGCTCATTCCGAGCCCTCCCGGCTCTTCTCTGTGTCTGCCCCCGCTGTTCCGCGGGGGAGGCGGCCCCTCGAGTTCGCCTTCGCGACTGTGGCCGAACCCCCTGCTTCCTGCGCAGGCTCTTTTCGGATCAGGTACAGGCAGTTCCACCGGCCGCCCCTGCGCTCGTAGCGCACTTCAGACATGATCTCCCGCATGAGGAAAACTCCGTACCCCCCTTCCCCGGGATTCGCCAGATCCGGGCGCGGGATCTCCGTGGGATCAAAGGGTGCGCCCCGGTCCAGGACCAGAATCTCAAGCCCGTTCCCCCTCGGCCGGACCGAAAGGCCGATTCTTCCTGGAGGGCCGTTCCGGTAAGCGTAGCGGATCACGTTGGTGCAGGCTTCGACCGCAGCCAGTTCGATAAGATAGCGTTCCTCGGCCCGGTCGCGATAGCCGGCCAGGTTGGACAGAGCCCTGCGCAAGAACGCCGCGATCTCGGCCAGCCGGCTCGAATCCGCGCAGGTCCAGAACAAGGCTCGCTTCTGTTGGCGGCGCGCCTCCAAGACTCCTCCTGTCTTTTTCCTTTATATCGACAGATTTTCAGGCGAAGCTGAAAGGACGGGCAGAGCCTTCTAAAGGAGAAAGCAGGAGCGGCCGTCAGGCCCCGTCAGAGCCTGGCCAGGGCGGCCCCCAGCAGGCCCAGGGCAAGACCCAGACAAGCGACCTGGAGACCCCTGCGCTTCTTGAGAGGATCGTTTCCCCGGAGGTCGGCCAGAAACCGCATGACCCCTCTGTCGGGTTCGTCCGTGCCGCCCATGGAGGTCATGGCGAGGTAGAGGCGGCCCAGACTGGCCTGGTTGACGCGAGCGAGGCCCAAACCGGACAGAAGCAGAAGAGCTCCGGCCATCATGAGCACGGTTCCGAAAAAGGTCGTCACGAGTCCCATGGATGATACTCCTTGCGGAGCGGGATCAACTTGGAGCAGGCCACTTGGTCGAGCAGGGCCTGCGGGATTTTTTCCGAGGCGTGCTTCTTGTAGAGGTACTGGACACAGGGCGCCCCGGGCTCTGCCATGGCGTGGCCGTCCACAACGAAAATCTTGGGTTTTCCCTGGAACTGATCCAGGTTGCTCAAAGCGCAATGGGTGCAGTAAACGGGAAAGTCGCTCCTCAGGAAGGTGCACACGTGAGGAGTGGAAACCAACTCCAGGCCGTTCCCGTAGGTGGGCATCCCTTCTCCCATCTCTCCTCGATAGAGCCTGCCGCCGCTGCCGCACGGATCCAGCACGAATTTGAACCGGTCCTCTTCTTCCTCGACCCTGAACGTGGCCTGGTGATAGTGCCAGGTAAAGGCCAGAAGCCGCAGGGTCGTCCGGTCGTCGAGACTTCCGTAGAGACCGTACGCGCTCTGCCACATGGGGATGTACGTGCCGGAGACGAGCTGGTCAACGTATTCCACGCCATGGCGCCGCAGCATCGAGCTTTCCAGGAGCGTGACCCAGAGGTTTAGAAAATCGTGAAGGGGCCTCCAGTGGCGGTGATGATCCCGCAAGAGATCTTCCATCCCTTCGAGGCGACCCGCGCGGAGCCTCGCCAGGGCCCGGGCGCAGCTCGGAAGGACCGCCGCCTCGAGCTCCTCCTTTTGGAAAAGCCTCTGGCCGGCCGCTGCGCGCTTCTCAAAGCGGAAGCGGCACACGCCCAGGCGCGCAGGGTCCGGCTCGATCTCGAGAACCTTCGAGCCGGCCAGGTCGTTGAAGGTCTGCCGCAGAACGCGGCAGGCCTCGCAGAAAAGGGGCGTTCCGTCGCCCGAGCGGCCGAAACTCGAAGGATCCCTCTCGTACCAGCCTTCGAGGAAAATCCTCCCTCCCAAGCCGCAGGGCGCAAGGAGCATGCGAAAGTCCCGATCCGTTTCGGCAGCATCTCTCACCCCGCCCATGCGGATGCGCCACAAAGACAGGAAAAACAGCAGGGCTTCCTTCTCCCGTCCTTCCCGAAAGAGCCGGGCGGCCGGCGCGAGGAGGAGCCGGAAAGACTCCTCCAGAGCCTGCCTGGTTTCCCTCTCGCCGTGGTGAGCCCGGATATGGGTCAGAAGCCGCACGATCCAGTAGAGGTACCCCGTGAAGAGGAACTGGGGCCCCACCGACATCCGGCCGACCCAGTATTCGAGACGGTCCTCCCTGCCCTCGGCCAACGCCTCCAAGGCGCGGTCCGAAGGAGGCATCACGTCCCGGGCCAAGTCCTGCGGGTTTTCGTACAGCACGGCCGTCTCTCTGCGAAAAGGGGTTCCCTAGGAGTCTGTCCAAGAATTCCATTTTGGATGAGCTATAAGTAAAATGCACGGTGTCTCGAACCAGGAGTGCCGTAGATGAGCCGACGATTCAAAGATTACGATCTGGATCAGGATTTTCTTCTT
>Ga0315298_1000550_pt1 | contig 72648 bp, 66 predicted proteins | sample WHS_1_MG_FD_203077 | JGI IMG/M metagenome (GOLD analysis project Ga0315298, IMG submission 203077) | Extremophilic microbial mat communities from Washburn Hot Springs, YNP, Wyoming, USA - WHS_1_MG | ecosystem: Environmental > Aquatic > Thermal springs > Hot (42-90C) | place: USA: Wyoming... | reverse complement strand
ATTGTCATCATCTTTCCTTTCCTCAGGTCTTGCTCAAGGGAAGGGCACGGAAAATCTACCCTCGCACATTCGGCCTCCTGCCTCATGTGCTCGGGGCGAAATGCATCCTGCATTTCTTGGCGTAATGTCGGGTAGGATTTTCCTGTGGGTGCAATCGCAAGCCATTCGACGGAAAGATGATGACAATGACCGGAAGTATAAACCACAGCGGGGATTATTTAGGTATAGAAGATAAAAAAATAAAAAAAAAGAAAAAAACCAGCTACCGCGAGGGGTATACCGAGGGACAACCCCCTGCCCCCTTTGATAAGGGGGATTTGGAAAACGCCCTCGGCTTTTATTATAGACAGTCTTGGAACAAAGGCTTAGTAAATACTCGGCGTTGCGACACGGTTATAGTAATTTGTGTTTTATAGAAAGTATTAGTTATAGATAAAGTGTGTTAACCGCTATTACATAAAAGAAAGGTTTATAACGCTGGAATGGATTCCAGCGGGGATTTTGAATCTGGACAGGAAGTCCAGATGAAAAATCCATATTACGAGAAGGAGAAGTTATTTTTAAAGTATTAAGGTTAACACTATTGGTATAGAAAGAGAATTGGCCGATAAAGCAACGCCGACGGCTTTTCTTTCGGTTCACTTTCTTTTGGCCGTTCAAAAGAAAGTGAACAAAAGGTTTTACTTTCTCATCGTTGAGTAAGTGTGAAAATGCTTTTAAAAAAATTGCCGCCTAATTATAATTAAGCGGGGAGGTGTTACTATGGCAGATGAATTTGAAAAAACAGAAGCAAAGAATCCAAAATTTTCCAAAATAAATGACTTTACATGGGAAATCTCAAAGGAATATAAAAAAGGAATGAAAGTACCAGCAAGAATTATTGCAACTAAAAAACTTCTCGATTCAATGGATTTAACTGTTTTTGACCAAATTGCCAATGTTGCTATGCTACCGGGTATTCAAAAGTTCGCATTCTGTATGCCGGATGGACATAGTGGGTATGGATTTCCCATTGGTGGAGTGGCAGCCTTTGACCCATCTGAGGATGGTGTTATTTCACCAGGTGGAATTGGCTTTGACATTAACTGCGGGATGAGGATGGTCCTTACAAATCTTACCATAGAGGATGTTAAACCCCGTTTGAGAGAGCTTATAAATAAGCTTTTTGAAAATGTCCCGGCGGGAGTGGGAAGCAAAGGATTTGTAAGGCTTAAACAAAAGGAGTTCATTGAAAGGGTTGCAATTGAAGGTGCAGGGTGGGCTGTTGCAAAGGGATATGGTTGGAAGGAGGATCTGGAGAGAACAGAGCTTTATGGATGTGCAGAGTGGGCAGATAGCGATAGCGTTTCCGAAAAGGCTGTGGAAAGGGGTTATGATCAAATTGGCACACTCGGTTCTGGAAATCATTATCTTGAGATTCAGCATGTGAGGCTTGAAAATATTTTCACTCAAGAAATTGCGAAAAAGTGGGGGATTTTTAAAGACCAGATTGTTGTAATGTTTCATTGTGGTTCAAGGGGATATGGGCATCAGATTGCTACAGATTATCTTGTTAAATTTCTTTCTGTTATGGAGAAGAAGTATAAAATAAAGGTGATGGATAGAGAATTAGCCTGTGCACCGTTCTATTCTGAGGAAGGACAGAGTTACTATAAGGCTATGGGTTGTGCGGTTAATATGAGTTTTGCCAACAGACAGGTTATCCTTCATCGTATCCGCGAAGTTTTTTCCGATGTGTTTCATAAAAGCCCGGAGGATTTAGGAATGCACATGCTTTTTGATGTTGGACATAACAGGGCTACTCTTGAAAAGCATGAGGTTGATGGAAGGATTAAAGAGTTAGTGGTACATCGAAAGGGAGCTACCGGGAGTTATTATCCTGGAAGAGAGGAAATTCCAGAGTTTTACAGAAATGATGGTTCTCCTGTAATAATTGGTGGCTCAATGGAAAGTGGTAGTTACCTGCTTACAGCAGGGCAGAATTCAAAAGAGGCTTTTTGTTCCACTGCTCATGGTAGCGGAAGGGCAATGAGCAGGGCTAAAGCAAGAAAGATGGTAAGGGGAGAAAAGCTAATTAGAGAGCTTGAAGAAAGAGGAATTATAATAAAAACAACAAGCTTTGGTGGGGTTGCCGAAGAGGCCGGGATAGCCTATAAAAATATCGATGATGTTGTTAAAGCCACAAGTTTAGCAGGGCTTTCAAAACCTGTTGTAAAGCTTGTGCCTCTTGCCAATGTTAAGGGATAAATATGCCTTATAGATTTCTTGAAGATATTGTTATGGCAGATGTTGCTTTTGAGGCTTATGGTAATAGTGTTTTGGAGCTTTTCGAGAGTGCGGGACAGGCTCTTACAAATGTTATGATCGAAGAAGTTTCAAAGATAGAAGAGAAATATGCAAGAGATTTTAAGGTAAGCGCAGATAGCATTGATATGCTTTTGTTTAACTTTTTACAGGAAATTCTATTCTATAAAGATGCCGAGCAAATACTTTTTAAAAGCTTTATTATTGCGATGAATGAAGAAGAAAAGACTATGGAGTTAAAAGTAAAAGCGAAGGGAGATAAAATATCTCCAGGAAGATACGAATTGATTACAGATGCGAAGGGAATATCCCTTTTTAATTTTAAGGTTGCTAAAGATAAAGGGGTATGGAAAGCCAGAGTTGTTGTCGATGTATAGTTTATGTATTTGTTTTTTTTATTTTTGCAGCCTTAAAAAGACTTTTTTCGAGCATGCTGATTAAAAGAAAATATGCAACAAGAATTAACGCTCCACCAGAAATTCCATAGATTCCATTTGATATAGACTTTATTAAAAGATATCCTGATATAAAGAGTAGAAGTGGCACAATAAAGACAAGAAATGAAAGTAGAATTGTGCGACTCTCACTGATTTCTATCTTTACTTGCTCGCCAACATTAAATTGAGATTCATCTGCTATTGTTATTATGCGTTCTTCTTCTTTTGTAGAGCAAATGTTTTTTATTCCACAGTGTTCGCATGCACCTTTTGGTGGCCCTTCAAGTCTTATAAACATTTTATTCTTTTCTTTTTTTTCTATAACCCCAAATTCTTCCATGATATTCTCCTGTTAATCTTCTATAATGTTGATTCTTATCTTGATTGTATGACTTCTTATGTGTATGGCATTTTTTGTATAGTCCCTTGGATTTATTTCGAGTATGTCTCCATTTTTAACATTTCTTGGTATATGAAAGAATATTTTCTCTACAGTCTTAATATAATGTGTGCCGTGGCAACGATAGCAGTCCCTTTTTCTTCCAAGACAGGCAGGGCATACCATTCTGGCAGGGAATTCTAATATAGCTGCCGCTCCTGATTTAAGCTCCATCGGTTTTATATAGATAACTATATCCTGCCCGATAAAAAATTGATAATCCTTATGTTTAAAGTTTGTTGCAATCTTTATTTTATTTTTTAATAGATTTTCCAGCGATAAGGAATATTCTATTCTGGAATTTGGGATTATAAAAATCCCATTTCGATTATTCTTAAGGCTTTCCGATTGAAAGGTATCTACTATGCCATTTTTTAAGTTGTACTCTTTTCTTTTTTTTTCATCTATGAGGATTTTGTATGCTTCTATAATTTTTACATAGTCCACAGATTTTTCCGAAGATACATCGGGATGGTATTTTTTTGAGAGCTTTCTAAAACTTTTTTTAATTTGCTCGGAAGAAACATCGGGGGTTACTCCAAGTATATCGTAAAGGGTCATAAAGTAACCTCTTTATTTATGTTAATTCTATCTATAAAAAAATGCAATCAAAAATGGAAATTATTCATAAAGGCTTGACTTAAACCAAGCTCGGGATTATTATAATCTACCTGCCTTAGAAAAGGATTGCTTACTTTTAGTGTAAAAAATATGGAGGATATATATGTTAAGTGGAGCTATTATTACAAATCTAATTTTTGTTGTCACAGTATTTTTCATACTTCTGTTTATGACTTTAAAAATAGTCACAGAGTATGAAAGGCTTGTTGTTTTCAGGCTTGGTAAGTTTCATAAGGTAAAAGGTCCGGGGCTGGTTATTGTTATTCCGGGTGTTGATAGGATTATGAGGGTTGGATTAAGAACTGTAACACTGGATGTCCCTCCTCAGGATATTATTACAAAGGATAATGTATCTATAAAAGTTAATGCCGTGGTATATTTTAGAATTATCTATCCAGAGAAGGCTGTTATAGAAGTGGAAGATTTTATGTTTGCAACCTCTCAGATATCCCAGACAACACTCCGTAGTGTTCTTGGTCAGTTTGAACTTGACGATCTTCTGGCGCAGAGGGATAAGATAAATGGCAAGCTTCAGGAAATCATAGACGAGGCAACAGATCCCTGGGGAATTAAAGTATCCAATGTGGAGATAAAAGATGTTGTTTTGCCGGATGAAATGAAAAGGGCTATGGCAATGCAGGCCGAGGCAGATAGAGAGAGAAGAGCAAAGGTTATTGCAGCAGAAGGAGAACTTCAGGCCTCACAGAAGCTTCTTGAAGCAGCTCAGAATATGAGTAAAGAACCCATAACAATTCAGCTTCGATATCTGCAAACCCTAGCTACCATTTCTGCCGAAAACGCCACTACTATAGTTTTTCCTATACCTGTTGAGCTATTTGAGAGTTTTAAGAAGGGTTCTAAATAGTAATAGGTTTTCTTAAGAAATGCCCTTTTGTTGCCGATTTATGATATGAAATATTTAAATTCTTAATGCGGGGAGTAAATGGAAGGCTATAAAAGCTATAGAGAAGTCGAGATAGAAACAGCAGGAGGTTTGAAGCTTGTTGTAATGCTTTATGCAGGCGCTATAAGGTTTTTAAATATAGCTAAAGAGGGTATAAAGAATAGAAAACTGGATGTGGCAAACAACAATATTATTAAAGCACAGGACATTATTTCAGAACTTATGGCTTCTCTTAACTTTGAAGCTGGAGAGATAGCCCATAATCTCTATAGCCTTTATATTTATATGAATAGAAGGCTATTAGAGGCAAATATAGAAAAAAACAATGAAATCATTGATGAAATAATACGACTTCTTGAAACCTTGAAGGGGGCATGGGAAGAGCTTCTTAAAAGAGAGAAAAATGTGGATATTGATAACTTTTCCCGACAGAATACGGTTAATGTTTCTGGTTAAATGAAATGATGAGGTTTTTATATGCCAGAAGATAAAAATGTTATCCTGGATGATATAATGATGGATATGGACATAGAGACCATTTCGCTTGATGATATTAAGCTGGATGAAGAAGAGGAGCTTAAAGAAAGCCCTTCAATAGCTGAAAAGAGTGAAGAAACCCCGGTTGTTTCTGTGGTTAATGATATTGAGGTAAAATCCACTCCGCAGGAGCAGAAACAGGAAGAGAATGTTACGGATGAAAGCCCAATGATGGTTACAGAATCTGAGGAATCTATAGATATAGATAATCTGGATATTATAGAGAATACACCTGAGCCTGCAATTCCTGAAGAAGGCTTGTGCGAAGTAAATATCGAAGAAGCTCAGTCCTATCCTGTTCAAAATGTTGTAAGTTCTATTACTGAATATGCTTCAGAGAGGGATATAGTAACCATAGAAGGTGGTGAGCTAGATAAACTTCTCTATGGCGAAATAACGGGTGTAGAAGAGTCTACTACTAAGGAATCTTCTGTAGTTGAGGAAAAGCTTTCTCCTGAAGACAAAAGCATAATAGATAATATCCCTGTCGTAGAAGAGGTTTCCTCTTTTGAAGAAATGTCTTTTCCTTTGGAAGAAGAAAGCAAAGGAGAGTTGCTTGAAATTAGTGAGCTTAAGCCTCGGGAATTTCCTGGCGAAATAAAGGAAGAGAAAAAAGAAGAGGAATTTACTTTTGATTTATCGGTAATTCCAGATGTGTCTGTTGCTGAAGAAGATGAGCCTATAGCACTTTCTCTTGAAGAATTGAATAACATAGAAGTATCCGAGAGTAATGTTATTGATTATAAGACACCAGAAGCTCCACCGACTGAAGAGGAAAGTGTTGAAATATCAATGGAGGAGCTTGATAGGATTGAGAGTGATATAAAAAGCGGAGAAAAAATTCTTCCAGAGGCTTATTCTATTGAGGAAGCAGGTGAAAAGGAGAGGAAAGAGAAAATAATTAATGAAAAATTGGAAAACTTGAGCGATTCAACCAGAGAGGAATTAAAAAAGGTGCTTAAATATCTTGATAGTCTTCTTGAAAGCCTGCCTGAAGAAAAGATTAAAGAGTTTGCTCATTCAGAGTATTATGATCTATACAATAAAATTCTTGATAAACTGGGAATTTAAGAGGGATTTCTTCTAATGGGGCTTAGAACAAAAGCTCGAGAGTATATAGGAGTTAACTTGTCATCAGATTATGCAGATGTGGAATCAATTCTTAAGGATTACATTTCTGATTCAGCACGAAGAAACGAGTTAAAAAGCATTATTGAAAATTATGTTGAGTTTGTGCGAAAGCAGCTTGATAGAAAGCTTCTTGATATGCAAACTCTCTTTGAACTCGGCAAGGAATTAAATTCAACATTGCATCTTTCTGATCTTCTTTCAATTATTCTTTTCACTTTAATGGGACAATTCAGGATTTCTGATGTGGCTCTTTTTGTCGTTCAGAATGAGAAGGAACTAAGACTTTTAGATAAAAAGGGATTCGCGAAGTTTGACTCTTTTCCATTTTCAAATGCTATTCTTTCTCTTTTAAGTAAAGTGAATAACCCTGTTGAAGTTGATGAACTTAAACATGGAGAACTTAAGGATTTCTCTGATGTCTTGGAGGTTATGTCTGAAAATGAAATTGCTTTAATAAGTCCAATGAAGAATAAAGAAAAAGTGGTTGGATTGATAGCCGTTGGTTATAAGGATGAAAGAGAACCGTATTCTGAAGAAGAAAAAAGCTTTTTCTATACCCTCTCTTCCTTTGCGGGTATAGCGGTAGAAAATGCCTCTCTCTATGAGGCGCTTGAATCTGCAAATGAAAGGTTGAGCAGAAAATTGAACGAATTATCCACACTATACGAAATAAGCAAGGTTATTAATTCCAGCGATGACTATCAGGGAGTGCTAAATCTTATTACAGAGACTATAACTACAGGTTTTGGGGTAAAGAAGGCCTTGCTCTTTGCATTTGTAAATGAAAAAGCTCTTATTAAAAAGGTTATAGGGCTTGATGAAGCTCTCCAGGGAAAGGATATTAGGTTAAACGAGGAAGAAGAAAGGCTTTTCAATGAGAACAGAGCGGGTATTATAATGAATAAAAAACGCTTTGAAAATATTCTTGATGTAACTTCTTATTACTTATTGATGCCTCTTATAAGTGGGGGAATAAAGATAGGTGGAATTTATATATTTTCTTTTGAGAAGTATCAGATAGACAACTCAGCCTTAGAACTTGAAAGCCTTTTCTCTGTAATAGCTTCCCAAATAGCCCCTCCACTTGCCTTAACTTCTTTTATTCAGGAAGCTAATTCTCATGTTCAGAATCCATTTGGCATGTTAATTGAGTTTGTAAAGAAAGAAATAGAAAAGGCAAAGAAGTTTGGAGTGAGTTTAATTTTGATGGTTGTTAAATTGCCTTTTCTAGCTCAATGGGTTGAAAAATATGGAGCTGGAAGTTCGGTAGAGCGAATGAATACTTTGAATAATCTTTTATCTCAGATTGTCCCTTCTACAGCACATATACTCAGGTATTCCTTTAATAAAGTAGTTTTGATTATTCCTGAAAGCTTTGACCAGAATATAGATGATATTGAAAAGGATATCTTGTATGCTGTAAGCAACGCTTTTCAAAATAAAGAAAATGTACTTACTGAAGCAGAAATAAAATACCAGAGCTGTACTGATACCGAAGAAGATGCTGTAGCGCTTCTAAGTCGATTAGAATCATAATTAAAGGAATGGCTCATGGCTTCTAATCTTCTGGAGATTTCAGGTAATCTTTCCTCAGAACAGCAGCCAATTCAGCATGAAGGTTCAATTCTTATTAAGGGGAATGTTGAAAACTGTAATATGGTAGTTGCCAGTGATGATATAGAAATAAAAGGGGATGTGATTAATTCTAAAGTAAGATCTATTCGAGGAAGTATCGTAGTTCATGGAAGAATAAATGGGGAAAATACATTTGTATATTCTGCAAAGAATATAGAGGCTCTTTCTGTTCATCTGGCGAATCTTAAGGCTTTTCATACAATTACCCTTCAGGATTCTGCTGTCTCTTCCCGCATTATGGCAAAACATTCTGTAAAGGTGGAAAAGGGGCGTGGGAAGATTGAAGGTGGAGAAGTAGAAGCAGGAATGGGAATTCTTGCAAATATAGTTGGCAGTATTGAAAGCATACCGACAAATATAAAACTTACTAATTTCAGACAATTTGACATCTATACGCTTTTGATGCAACTTGAAAGGGAATTGGAAACAGTTACAAAAGAGATTAATAATCTTCAAAAGATTATTGAGGTTATTAAGCTGCTCGGGGATAGGGTTGTTCAGCTTCCTATGGAAAAAAAACAGGAGCTTGCATTGAAGGTAAGGCAGTACAATGATCTTAACCTGAAGAAAAAGGATATAGAAACAAAAAAAGAACGACTTATAGAGGAAAATGATAATATTGATGAACTGGAGCGGGTTATAATCATCCACGACACCCTTTATCCTGGAGTTACAGCAACAATTGATAAGGTTAGTAACACAATTCAGGAAGAATACCACAATGTTATCCTTTATAAAAAGGGCATCCTCATCATAGGGAACTTTGACGAATTTATGGCAAGAAAGAAATTTGCATAGCTTTCTCTCATTAATTCCCCATACTTTTTTATGTTCAATGGGTGGAACGATTTTAATCTTTCTAAAAGCAATAATTTAGGGTTTTCACATTTAATTACATCTATCAGATTTCCATTGAACTCAAGCTGATTAAACAAAAATTCGCAAACTTTAAATTCTTCTGTCTATATCATTTTCGCTCAATATGCTTCAATCCTGCAGAAAACACCTTCCTTTTGTCTTTATTCCTCCATCTATTTTTAGCTTTCACAAATTTTTACCCTCAGTTATCACTCTTTTAAAACTTGGGGAATTAATATTAATCAATTCGATAACTTGATTATTTTAATGATAAATCTTATAATTCCATTTGAATTTTCATTATAAAATCAAAGGAGCAAACGATGAAATTCACTGCAAATAAAGAAGAATTCCTTTACAGTCTCACTACAGCCGATTCTATTATAAATGTTAAATCTCCTCTTGCCATGCTTCTTAATGTTTATATAGAAGCACAGAATGATGGTACTATTATTATGCTTTCTTATAATGGCGAAAATGGAGTTAAAGTAGAAAGTAATGGTATTGTAGAAGAACCGGGTAAGATTGCCTTGTTATCCAAAAAGCTCCTTGAGTCTGTCCGCAAAATTCCATCCGAGAAGATTACAATACAGACAATACCTGAAAAAGAACACGAAATAAAAATAAATCCCGCTGATAAAGAAAATCCTGTCTTTAATCTTAATGGGGTTTCGGGCGATGCCTATCCAATTTTCTATGAGTTTAACTGGGAAAGTTATATAAAACTTGATCAGGAAACCCTTCTAGAGCAGATTGTTTGTACAGAGTTCTCTATCTCTACAGACTTTTCAAAGCCCGCTTTTACAGGCACCTACATAGAAGAGTCTGTGGAAGGGTACCTTTCGTTTGTAACGAGTGATGGGAAGCGCCTTGCGGCTATAACAAGGGAAATTGAAGAGAAAAAAGGAAAGGTAGATCTTGGTATTATTGTACCGGAGAAGGTGTTTAAAACAATCCAGCCAATCCTTAAAACGGGCGAGGCTTTGTTTTCTGTACAGAATAACCAGGCTTTCTTTAAACTCGGGAATGTATATATATTTTCCAATCTTGTTGATGGAAAATTTCCAAACTACAAGGATGTAATTCCATCCGAAAGGGTTAATGTGGCTGTTCTTGATAGCTCTGTTTTTCTGGAGGCCATTGATATTGTTTCCGTTATGAGTGATCCGGATACAAAGAAGATAAAAATAGAACTTGATGAAAACAGAATGACTATTGTTAGTTCACATCCGATTTACGGAGTGGCAAAGGAAGAAGTTGAAATCGAATATAAGGGTACACCGATAGCAATTGCCTGTAACTACCAGGCTCTTGCAGATTTTTTAAAAGTTGTAAATGGGAAAAGAATAGAATTTGTTATTAATTCACAGGGAAGTCCGATGCTACTTAAGACTATTGGGGATGATAACTATATATATATATCAATGCCATTAAAGCTTTACGAATAAAATAATTAATCAAATTCATAATAGATCTGTTGCTTGTTAAGCCCGATAAAGCCGTACTTTTTTACCTTTTCTTCAAATTTTTCCCAGTTATCACCATAATGAGTGAGGATCATTTTCTTCTTAATTCTTGTCGGAAGTTCTTTGAGCTCTTCAAGGGAAGCGTGTACGCCTCCGGTGAAAAATTGACAGTCATGGAATAATACTTCAAAATTAAACATCTTTTCATAAGAAAGAATAAGATCTTCATCATACCTGGAATCACTCGAAAAAAATATTCTATCATCGATTATAATGCCACAGCTCCAGAAAGAATCCTGCCAGCTTTTTGCAGTTTCGGGCACATGCTTTGTCCTGAACATTTTTATATTTATAGAGCCTACATCTGCTTCCATTGTTTCACGGGGATAATCCAGAAGCATTTTAGGTCGTAGCACATTCCAGAAATCGCTAAACTGTAGAACATTGCCATCTTTCTCTTCATTATAGGCGCATCCTCCACGAAGGGACATATCCCATAGAATTTTTTCATATGTTTCACTAATTACCATAAGAGGCTTTTTTCTTGCAAAGTATCTGCTCATAAGGGAGGCTTCTTCAAGTCCACCTATATGGTCAGCATGCGAATGTGTAATTAAAAAATTATCAAAGTCTGTTATTTTTAATCCAAGCTCATAAAGAGCATGCGTACACCTTGTTCCACAATCTACAAGGAGATGATCCTTCCCTTTAATTATTACCAGATTGTTCTGATAAAGTCTTTTACTGAAAGCGCTCCCCACACCTATAAAAAAAACACGAATAGCTCCATCGCTTGTTAGCGAAAGTTTTCCCCCGCTTTCTATAAGTTTCATTATTCCCCTTCAATATTTTATTATAGTATCGACAATTATAAATTTAATCTTGAAAATCTTTCAAGAATAGCTATTTTATCTCTTTAAAGAGAGCTACAAAACCCGAGGGTTTGTCCATACTATCTTTGATAAGTGTTGCAGAAATAACCATTTTATTTTTGCTACCATCTTTTCCTGTATATACAAATTCTATATCCTTCACAAACCCTTTTTCTATTATTTCTCCCATTTTTCCCTTAACGTACTCTTTGTCTGACGAATTCATGTAATCGAGAATGTTTTTACCTATTAGATTTTCCTGTCCCCATCTTTTTCCTATATCTCTAAGGATGTTATTGCAATCCTCTATAGCCCCCTCAATATCAATTACAACAACAGCATATGGAATTAAATCCAGAACACTCTTGAGTCTTCTGTATGCGACAAAAAGTTGTTCATTAACCCTTTTTCTTTCCTCTACTTCTTTAAATAAGCGTTTATTCACTTCTTCTAATTCTCTGGTTCTATTTGAAATTTCTCTTTCAAGGTTTTTGTTTAAAAGCTGCAGTTTCTTTTCTGCCTCTTTCCTTTCTTCGATTTCTTCCTGAATTAAAAGCAAAGAACCTATATCCCGAGCTACTACAACTGTGCCAATTAGATCTCCGGCGGAATCATACACTCCTTTGATATACATATTTATAAATATTTCTTTGTTGTTCTTTGCCTTAAGTCTAAGTTGCAAAGCCTCCCCGGAATATTGTTTATTTTCTAATCTTTTAAATTCTCTATTAAATATCTTTTCTTCTTTAATGTAATAAATTAAAGGCTTTCCTGCTATTTCAAAGTCTGCGTAGCCAAGCATAAGTTCTACTCTGTTGTTAATTTTGTATATAATCCCTTTATAATCTAGCAAGAATAGCATATCTATCATTCCAGAAAATATTTCGTCCAGTGCAATCTCCGGGGTAAGTTTCATAAAGTGATAACGATTTATTGCATATACAACAGCAAGCACCCACATTATAGTAATAAACTGGACCAATTTTGGAACAAATTTATACTCTTCGTAGGATGGTAATATCGCTTCATTCACAAAATTCAGGATTAAAATTAACAGAGAGAAAAATAGTATAATATTAGCCTGCTTTCTTTCCCTTTTTATTTTAGCTTTTATTCTCCACACAATATTTATAATTATGCAGGAAGTAAAATATATAAAGCAGTATGCCAGAAAAAGTTTATACCATAGAGTTCCAGTTGCTTGTACACTCTGCCAGCCAAGAGGGGTTTTTATAAAGTCTTTTACAGTAAAAATATCGGTTAAACCCCTGTAGGTAAATATAATCCCGGGCAGGGATATGGTAAATACAAAAATCCAATACCTCCATTTTTCTAGAAGAACAGAAGTTTTTGGCAAATACATTTTGCAGACTAGGAGATGAAAAAAATTTAGAAAAAACACTGGCATGAAAGATAAGAATGGAACGGATAGCTTAAAGAAAAACCAGCATTCTTCCTTAGAGCCGGCATTTACTAAAAAAGCATAAAATAAAGACCACAAGCCCATCGAAAGACAGAGCAAAGTTAGCGATATATACATATTTAAGTTTTGCCTATATCGAAAAAAGAGGCGAATAGATATAAACCCAACTGTAAGATACACATAGAAAGCTGAAATATAAAGCAAAGATAAAATATACATCCCTATCTAATCCCCAATCTTTTATTTTACATAAAATCTGGCAAAGGTCAAGCATATTTTCATTCTGGTGACATTTGAATTGACAAAAAGGCAATCTATTATTATTCTTATGAAGAGGCAAAAGTAATTTTTAGCACGAGGAACAAGAATGAATAAACCTGACACAGATGTCTTAAAAATAGGAAATAAGATTTTTCATAATAGATTAATAATAGGTACCGGAAAGTTTTCTGCAAACCATCTTATTCCTGCTGTAATAGAAGCTTCTGGTTCAGAAATGGTTACCGTAGCTTTGCGAAGGATGGATTTTCAAGCAGGCGAAGAAAATATTTTAAATTTTATTCCAAAAAATGTTATCGTTGTTCCTAATACATCTGGTGCAAGAAATGCCGACGAAGCAATCAGGATTGCAAGACTTGCAAGGGAACTGGGGTGCGGGGATTTTGTTAAAATAGAAGTAATACATGAAATGAAATATCTAATGCCTGACAACGAAGAAACTTTAAAAGCCACTGCAGCACTCGCAAAAGAAGGCTTTGTTGTTTTACCATATGTTCAGCCTGATCCTATAATAGCCAGAAGGCTTGAGGATGCTGGAGCTTCTGCAGTAATGCCGCTTGGGTCTCCTATAGGTTCCGGACGAGGGCTTAAGGCAAGGGATTTTATCGAAATGGTTCTGGAGAATACAAACCTGCCGGTAATTGTTGATGCAGGAATCGGTAAGCCTTCCCATGCTGCAGAGTCTATGGAGCTTGGCGCTGACGCAGTCCTTGTAAACACAGCAATAGCAACAGCAGAGGACCCTGTTTCTGCAGGAAGGGCTTTTGCCCTGGCTATACAGGCGGGCAGAATTGCTTTTATATCGGGAATGATGATGGAAAGAAAAACCGCTTCTCCGAGCTCTCCTCTTACAGGATTTCTGAACGAGCATTAAAGGTCGAAGAGAATATGCCTTTTAATGATGTTTTAAAAGAATGGGAAGATTTTCCTTTTGAAAGCTTTATCCGCTCAGTTAAAAAGGAAAACATTCGAAGAATTTTAAACAGTGACAGAATACAACTTCTTGATTTTCTTTCTCTTCTCTCGAATTCTGCTACTGAATACCTTGAAGAAATGGCGCAGAAAGCGCATTATTTGACTTTGCAACACTTTGGCAGGGTAATTCAACTTTATATACCACTTTATATCTCAAACTATTGTACAAATGAATGTGCTTATTGTGGATTTAATATGCAAAACAAAATAGGCCGGAAGAAACTTTCTCTTGAAGAAATTGAGCAGAATGCAGTAGAAATTGCACACCACAGAATGAGGCATATTCTTCTACTAACAGGAGAAGCGCCAAAAATAACCCCTCTCCCGTATCTTAAAGAAGCGGTTTTAATACTTAAAAAATATTTTGCGTCAGTATCAATAGAAATTTTTCCTATGTTAGAAGAGGAATATAAAATTCTAAAAGAAGCTGGAGTTGATGGACTTACCATATATCAGGAAACTTATGACAGGTTGATTTATGATAGAGTGCATCTTTCGGGCAGAAAAAAAGATTTTCTTTATCGCCTTGAAGCTCCTGAAAGAGGAGCAAGAGCAGGGTTTAGATCTGTAAATATTGGTCCTCTTTTTGGGTTGGGGGACCCTATCAGGGAGGCATTTTTTGCAGGACTTCATGCTGACTATCTTCAGAGAAAATATCCGGAAATTGAAGTTAGTATTTCTTTACCAAGGTTAAATGAAGCGGAGGGAAACTTTAAGGCACTTCACCCGCTTGACGATAGACATTATGTACAGACTCTTCTGGCCTTTAGACTCTTTCTACCACGGGTTGGTATTACCCTGTCCACAAGAGAAAAGGGCGATTTTCGTGATAGTCTTATACCACTTGGCATTACAAGAATGTCAGCCGGTTCTCTTACTACAGTGGGTGGTTATGAAAATAGAAATGGGGCTTTAAAAGAAACGCCACAGTTTGAAATACAAGACCACAGAAGTATTGAAGAAATAATCGAAGTTATTAAGTCAAAAGGGTATGAACCCGTTTTTAAGGACTGGGATAATTTTTAATGGAAATCATGAATCCTCTTCTAATTTTATCAACGAAAGAGAATATATTGGCCTATTATAGTTATTTTTAATCATATGAGAAACAAAATCCAGTAGATTCCTTTTAACAGAAAGTCCTACTTTCTTACCTTTAAGAAATTCAATTTCTTTATAGGAAAGCGAATCTCTTATAAACAAAAGACTTCCCCTTCCAAGGTTCGTATAACTTGCTTCCTCTTGAAAACTTGAATCCACCAGAGACGAAAAAGAAGGAAGAATCCCTTCATTATTTAATAACTGTATGATAAAAAACAGGGCATATTTTTCAAATTCGGCTTCGATCTCCATTGTTTTTAGTACATGTAGAAGCATTTCAAAAAGAGAAAAGTTTTCTCCGGCTGGAGTAATTATATCTATTAATTCCAGTAATAAAAAAAAGAAGGCTGTTTTTTTAAAATCTGATAGCAGGGTTTCAAAACTTCTTTCTTCATGGATTTCCTGCAAAGATGGAAGACTGCCTTCATCCCTTCGATATGCAAATCCAGAAACAAGATGACCTGTTAAGATAGAACTCCTGCGAAGGCTTTTTTCTTTATTAGAACCAAAGGATGATATTTCTATTTTTCCCCTTTGCCTTTCAAGTATTGTTAAAATGGAATTGGCTTCCCCAAAATCCTTCTTTTTTAACAGGATACCATAAAAGGATAAAAATCTTTCATCTTTCAAGAGCCTTGTCCTTTGTGATTTTCTCTTTTTTCATAACTTATCTTTTCAATAATTTCATAATTTTTTAAGTGCCCGTACCTATCATAAAATTCTTTGACTATTGCGAAGTTACCTGCACCTATATAATAAATTTTCTTGAATCTCCCGAGTTTTGAGCCGTGTTCCCGGGATAGCTCTCTTAGAGCACAGTCAAAATGTACCATTTCATCTCCATTTCCATGTCTTATCGCCGTGTAATAATTCTTTATGGGAAGTTTGCAGATTGAACAGGATATTTCCTTTATCGTAGCTTCCTTCTGGACTAAATCAGATTCTTCGGTTTTAGTAACATTCATGATCTCATAATTTAGATTTTCGTTAGAAGCGTCTTTTAATGTTATTTCCGGTGAAGAAAACAAATGATTTTCATTTGAAGACTTTGTTTCAATCTCTTCTTTGTGTTGTTTTTTTTCTTCTTCACTCTGTCTTCTATAGTGTGGTTTTCTATAGAAATTCTTCTTTTTCTTATTATGCACGAATAGTTCCTCCTCTTTATAGATTATAGATTTTAATATAAATTTCAATAAAAATGAAAATATTTGACTTTTTATTTAATCAATAATAGAATAAGTTAGAAAAACTCAACGAGGATTAAAATGACCTCTGTAAATAGAAACCTTATAGCAATGATTTGCACAAAGTCTGTACTTATTCTTGTCAAGCAAAAAGATGGTAGCCTGTTTACAGGGAGCCATGCTTTTAACTTATAGTAAAAGTAAAAGCATAAAAAAACCCGCAGGTTACCACCTGCGGGTTTTTTTATTGCAAAATTTAAAATTTGAGTATCCGGAGGAGTTTATGAACCATACTAAAACCGGAATTGGCAATCGGGTGATTTATAATACTTTCACATATCGAATAATGCTTCCTTATGGTAAGAGCATATTAAAAGAAAGTTTCTTTGTTCTGCTAAATTACGAAAGAAAAATGCTAATCAATACTGCTGTAATTGAACATCAGCATAATATGGAAACAATCCTCCGTATGAATTCTGTTGACTATAAGGATCTTGACTATGTTATTAACATAACATCTTTTCCAGAGGATATTGGACTAAATTCAATCATTCAGTTTAAAAATAGAAGGATTAAATTCTTTAGCCATCCTGATAAAATAAAGTTTATTGAAGATACAGTCTATCAACACGAGATGCGATATATACCTGGCTTTTACCGATTGGTTTCTGGGAATACACAGGGGATTGAGGCTTTACAAGATGGACAAACTTTTGATCTGGGAGAAGAAAGGGCAACAATACACTTTTTAGAGAATACTCATATTGGAAAATTCTTTATTCAATTGAATAGAAGCGGGATAAAAATATTTGCTGACGGTTTGAAGGATTCAGGAACTTACATCAGAAAGAAAAGAGCTCTAACCATTCTATAGACGCATCAGCCAAAAATCCCCGACAACATAATGGTTGTCGGGGAAATGTTTTTTGTACTTTAAAACCTGTTAAATATAATTCTTGTACTCGGCGTTATCCGGGAAATACCTTACAGCTACAACTTTATTGCCTTTCTGGTTATGGAGAAAGCCCCCATTCCAGTATTCAAGAGCAGCAAAAAGCGCATTCCCTCCATCCATCTCGTTTGAATCAGGTCCGACCCAGGCTACCAACTCTGCAAAATGCACAAAATCCTGCTTTACAAGACAGATCGTACGATTCATGGCAAAACGGTTCCATTCATCCATAATTTGAAAACCCTTGCCTTCATCTTCTACAATAATCTTAGCCCTCTTGTTGAAATCGAACCATACCCGTATCTTTTTATTTGGGTCCATTTTGTTTCCATGCTCAATACCGTTCTTTACAATTTCACTAATTTGCTGTTCCAAAAGATTAATCTCTTTGTATAGATCTGGCGCATATTGAATTATATAGGAAGTATAGGCCCTTACCTTCGAAAAGTCACTTGGAAATTCCTTGTAGTACATCCCATGGGTATTGAACAGAATGTGATTATCCGGAACACGTGCTGTTTGTTTTACCAGAATTTCCTTTGTGTCATCATCATCCTCGAGCTCGACAATAGCAGTATTCTCGTTTTTCCATCCTTTTATCTTGTATTTGTAGAGATCCTGCACCGCCATAAGCTTCCTCCTTGTGCTCTGGATAACTTCGCTCATATGTAATAATTTATCGACATCCAGCCAATATAACTTTCAAAAGCTTAAAGATATGATTATATAATATTTTTAAATTGTTGTCAAAAAATTTTGTTAAACTTGTGTCAAGCAGGTTAAAATGTCTCCCTTCCCCTATCATTCCAATTTTTCTTACCCTACTTTTTTGCTTCTGAGAAATCTTTTCAACATGACAAAAAAGAAGGGATTACTATATTTACGGAAAATGATTTGATTTTTTTTAAAGTTGTCATTAAATTATTAATGATGATTTGGTAGAACTCTTAAATTTAAGAGGTAAAAAGCTTTTATGTGGAAAAGATGCCTTGAAAAGGCAAAAGGTTTGTTTAAGAAGGCGAAAAAATGGCAGCCTATGACTATAGATAAGCTTTATTTTGAAGCACAAACAGATCGTTACTTTCTTATACTGAAAGCAGCAGGTAAGAGCAAGCAAGAGGAATCTGTTTTTCTCACAATAGGAAGCGTTTTTGATGAGAATATTTTAAGCTCTTTGTTTATTAAAAATGATAGTGTAAAAAAAATACTAGATCAACTTGGTTTTAAAATAAAAAAGATTCGGATTTTAAAAAAGGTCAATTCGAGCAATTCTGCAGAGTGTATATTAAAAAGTTTGATTTTTTCAAAGACTATAAAGATATCAACAATTGAAGCTATTCGACTTGCAGTTGAAAGTAACATTAAGGTTGAGGTTCTTCCAGATATGCTAAAAGCAGATCGACTTGATCTTTCCGAAGAAGCAAATTCCGGGAAAAGTATAAATGGCGTATTTGCTCCAAAATTTATTGAAAGAGACCTTTATAACAATAATGAGGTGGTTATGTGAGGCATTTAATATTTGCCTGTTTTCTTATTCTTTTTGTACAATTCTCTTATGCTGCTTCCTCAGGAATTGAAGGTTATATCGAGAGTGGAGAGCTTATTTTCTACGCTCCTTCTATTGAGGAACTTATAGCTACAACCAGAAGTCTGATGAAACGCTTTTACTCAAGAAATTATGAGCAAATGATACTTCAGGTTAGTGCGGATTCTAAAAGCTCTTATGGAATAGATGTTCTTGATTTAAACACCCTTGAAAAAATAGGGCTAAATACAAAAGCGCCTTTAAGTTTTGTACATATTTCGAACAATACGGGATACCTTTTATTGCCTGTAAGAAACAAGAAGGGTATCGAGAAATTCATAAAGAATAATCTGGAAAATAAAGTCCCATACAGATTTTTTGATAATTATGTGGCTTTCTCTGAGGACAAAAAGTTATTAAATAATATTGGGAAAAATCTTCTTGGAAATAATAAAGGCTTTGCTTTATCCAGAAAAAAACTAAACTTTGACTGGGACAAATTTTTTGTCTGGATTGAGAGCTCTTATTTAAGTGGTATCTCTTCTTCGATAGGAGTTACTTCCAATATAAAGTTACCCTATGGGTTCAGTGCTTTTGCTATAAATTTTAAACCACAAAATATTTCAATTAAACTTTATTCGGCAATTATTTCCAGCAACCAGCTTCTTTATATGCAGAGTTTAAAAAATGTATCTGCCTCCGAAAAATTTGATATTCTGGATTATGTTGAGGGAAATCCTGCACTTGTGGGAAATGTTTATCTTAATATGCCAATGCTCTATAAATATTTCTCTTATATCGATTCAATAAATATTCTCGGAATAAAGGGCCTATTTAACGAGCTAAAGCAGAAATACAAAGTTAATGTGGAGAATGATCTTATAAATAATTCTGATGGAAGGCTTAAGATAGTAATAGACAGATACGATTCAGTACAAAATCAGTACAGGATTTATGGTTCTATTGGAGTAAAGGATCCCAATACAGCAGGCATGTTTGTTGAGTCTCTTAAAAATGCATTTTTTCAGGTGGATGGAAAGCTTTATTCTTTTGATTTATTCACAAAGCCTTTTTATCACTATAAAGGATCCAATTATTCTATTTACTATGGGGTAATAGAAAATGATCTCCTTTTTTCCACTGATAAGGATCTATTAACCAATCTCGTAGTAAGTGTCTTTGAAAATAGAGGAGGACGACTTGAAAAAATGCCTGACTTTTTCAAGAATGCTATTAGAGAAAAATCTAAAGGATATTTTTTAACAATAGATCTACAGAGCCTTTTTAATAATGTAAAGACAGGAATACAGATTGACAGGGAGTTTTTAATTGGTGTACAGAATGTTTATATTTATGGATTTCCTGATACAGAAGAGAATGCATACGGATGGAATAATTTTGTGGATATAAACTTCTACCCTTAGAGTTCTAAAGGTTTGTTTTATTGGAGCAAGACGATGGAAAAGCAGTTTGTTGGTTTTGAAATATCGAATTGCAAATATTGCATTGATATAATGGAGGTTAAAGAGGTTGTAAAGAAACAAACGATTACTGCTCTTCCTGACGCTCCTTATTTTGTTGAAGGCTTGATGAATCTGCGTGGGGTTATCATTCCGGTAATTTCTTTGAAGAAAAAGCTTGAAGTTTCCGCTAAAAAAGAAGAAGAGGACTCTACAAAGAAAACAGAAAAAGGCGACAAGCTTGTTATTGTTAACATAGAGGGGGTTCTTGTTGGATTTGAAGTAGAGAAACTAGACAGAGTTTTTTCTATAGATTCTAATCAAATTCAGGCGACAGATCGAATTCTGGAAGATTCTGTTGACAAATCATTAATTCAGGGAGCTATAAAAATAGAAAATAGTATTTACCTGATTCTTAATACAAAAAAGATACTTGATCTTGAAGAGAGATCTTTTATCGAACAAAAGGTTATTGAGTAGGTTTGACTTAAAATTAAAGCCAATAAGAGTTGTATTTTTTTTAAATTTGTGCTACTATTTTTCAGTTTGGACTGTAGAATTTTAGCAAAAAGCTTTGCCCTGTTTTATCTTTATAATTAAAGAGGAGGATATTTATGAGGAAAGTAAAAATTCTGGCTGTTGTTTTTTTGTGGGCAGGAATTGTCCTGGCTTATGCTCAACAGACTACAGCACCTGACCAGGAAGAAAAAGGTAAATCTGAACAGAAGTCTTCTGCTGTAACAGAAGAAAAAGAAGTACAACCGGTAGAAGGTGTGGTTTATAATGATGGCACTATGGATTATGTTGCTGCGGATGTAAAATTTAAAATTGTAGCAAAGGATGAAGGTTCTGGAGTTAAACAAATTTTCGTTATGGTAGACGATTCTCAATTTGGCATTTATGATAATCCAATAGGGTTTTTCACTGACGGGAAACATATGATAGCTTATCGTGTAGAAGATAATGTCGGTAATATGTCGCCCATCAAGTACTATGAGTTTATAATGGATAAAAACCCTCCAAAGGTAAGTATTTCAAGCGACAGAAAGGTTGTAAAGATTAAGGATATTAATTATGTTGGCTCCAATGTAAATTTTGGAATTTATGCTGATGATGATTATTCTGGCGTCAAAAGTATAGAGTATAAGATTGATGATGGTGCAGAAACCACTTATGACAAACCTTTTGCTCCAATCGCACAGAATGGTCTTCATAAGGTTAGCTACAAAGCTACTGATAATGTGGGGAATGTGGCTCAGGATCAAACCTATGTGTTCTTTATGGATTTGAATGCTCCTACAATTGAATTTTCTGTTGATCCAGAGGTTTATGAAAAGGATGGTGATAGCTACATCTCAAGTTCTGCTTTAATAAGGCTTAAGGCAAGCGATGCTGAAACTGCTGTGGCAAATATTGTATATTCTATAGATGATGGTCAACCAATTGATTATCAGACTCCTATCAAGCTTAAGGGAGGTACCCATGTCATAAAGGCAAGGGCTTACGATTTGGTGGGTAATGCAAGCGAAGAAATTAGTGCAACATTTGTTGTTGACGCTGTAGTTCCTGAGGCTGAATTGACCCCTGTAAAATAAACAGAATAATTTACTTAAAATAAAAAGGCGGTGTCTTAAACACCGCCTTTCTATTTATTAGTAAGGATTCCAATCGATATTTTCAAAATCTTCGGGTTTGTTTCTCTCCCATCTTCCGTGAATAAGAGAAAACCATTGGTCGGGGTATTTTCTTATGTATTCCTCATACCTGCTGTTAATCCAGGTCATGATCTTCTTGCAGTCATTTTCAAAGTCTTCTGTTTTTTCAAAGAAAACCCCCTTTTCAAAAGTCATTCGGTATCGCCCATCAGGCTCTCTTATACTAAAAGCCATCACAATTGGCGCTCCATATTTAAGATGGAATCGGGCAGGACCATCTGCTGTAGCTGCCTGTACTCCAAAGAAAGGCACAAAGATTGGTTTAAAATAGTATGTCTGGTCCACAACAAGCCCTATTATACCGCCCTCTTTTATATGACGGGATATTTTAAAGATGTCGCCTACTTCGTTATAGAAGCACTTTAACTTTCCCTTCTTTTCTCTGATTCTTTTTAGCCAGTGATCTGTAAAAGGGTTAAATTGACGGTTTATTATAACCGCAGCGTTTTTGCCAAGCTTTGCAGGAATACTTCCAAGATATTCCCAGTTCCCGAGATGTGCGGTTACAACAATTACCCCCTTTCCATAGCTTAAAGCCTCTTCAAGATAATCAAGATTTTCAAAAAATGCGTATTTCTTATAATTATTTTTGTTTATCCATCCCGACTTAATATACTCAACACCAAAGTACGCTACATTTTTATAAAGATTCTTTAAAATATTTTCTTTTTTTTCTAAAGAAAGAGGAGAATTAGAAAATATTATATCAAGGCTTTTAAAAGCTACATCCCTGAAGTGTTTATCCAGTTTGTAATAAATAGACGAAAAGACATCTGCCAGAAAATAGGCAATTCTCCATGGCAACCAGCTAACAAGAGTTGCAAGAGGAACTACCACAATATATTCAAGAATGTAAAGAATATATTGATAAAAACGAATTTTTCTCTTTGCCAAAGGCTTCTCCTTGTATAAGAGGCATAATTAAATATTATAACGCAGAAAACTCTATTTCTCAATTAGAAGATTGAACATCATTAATTCCCCATTTTTAGAAATTAGATAACTCCAGCGTCATTGCAAGGCGAAATGTAAAAGTAGCACTGGCTTGCCAGCCAGTGCTACAGTACAAAAAATCCCGCTGTGGAGGGTAGAGGGTCATTGTCATCATCTTTCCGTCCTTCAGGTCTTGCTCAGAAGTAAGAGCACGGAAAATCTACCCTCGCACATTCGGCCTCCTGCCTCATGTGCTCGGGGCGAAATGCATCCTGCATTTCTTGGCATAATGGCGGGTAGGATTTTCCTGTGGGTGCAAGCGCAAGACATTCGACGGAAAGATGATGACAATGACCAGCGGGTATAACCACAGCGGGGATTATGTAGGTAGAGGAAATAAAAAAAAGAAAAAAAACCGACACCGCGTCACGGTTATAGTAATTTGTGTTTAGAGGAAGCATTGATTATAGACAAAGTGTGTTAACCGCTATTACATAAAGGAGAAGTTTACTACGCCGTAAAGGACTACGGCGGGGCTTTTGAATCAGCACAGGATGTGATGATGAAAAAGCCATTATAGCAGAGAAGGAAGGTTTAAATAAAGTATTAAGGTTAACACTATCGGTATAGAGGAAGAATTGGCCAATAAAGCGGTGTCGGCGATTCTTTCTTTGCTTATTTTCTTTCTCATCGCTGAGAAAGAAAGTAAGATAAGGTTTCCCATCGACCCTGCTTGGGGCATGCTTTTGGTTCACTTTCTTTTGGCCGTTCAAAAGAAAGTGAACATTGGGTTCTCTCTTTCTTGTCTTTCAGAAAGAAAGTGTGAAGGATTGCTTCGTATGGGTATCAGTACCGGTAAAGATAAATTGTGTAATTGCAATGACGGCCTTTTGCATTGAAATTCGCATTTTTCAGTAAAACCGTCCTATTGGGGTTTAGCATTCAGGAATCGATCAGTTTGGGTATAACCTTTAATGGAAGGCAAGATTTGTGAAATATAGTATTCTATAGTGATGAGAAAAAAATCATTACATGCCATTTTGTAATAAAAGAATCATTATTCAAATAAACAGAGTACCTTACCAAAAATTAGAAAACAGCTTAAAAAAAGAGGGGGCTTATGTTCTTGACACACACATTTAATTGATAAATCCCTTTTTTTATTATAAAATAGTATGTATATTACATCTTATGTAGCACTGCCGGGGTGGCGGAATTGGCAGACGCGCTAGATTCAGGTTCTAGTAGGTTAACGCCTGTGTGGGTTCAAGTCCCGTCCCCGGCATTGTCTTAAAAGAAATTTCTGGAGAGTTTGATGTTAAAGCGCTTTGCTATAGCCTTTTTTTTAATATGCTCTATTGTTATGCCTCTATCATCGGGTGTCACTGTACTTACTGCAGAACATATAGTTCGGCTAATAAAAGACAAAATAAGCAAAACAAAGACTTTTACAGGTTCCTTTATTTATGCTTATAATAATAAAACATATGGTGGATTGATTAAATATAAATCACCAAATAAATTCTTAATGAATTTTTATGGAAAATCTGCAAGCGGGAATGTAATAGAAACGGGACAAAAATTTATTTCGGATGGTAAAAAACTCTGGCTTGTTTTTAAGGACCAGAACATAGCCATAGTCGAATCAATAGAGACAGACAAAAAGACCCCGCTGATAGGCTGGAATATTGAAAGGCTTTTAAAAGAATATGTTGCAACATTGCCAAAAACAGGGCATGTTGTAAAATACCAGAATGCAAACTGCTTTAAGCTAACATTTATTCCAAGGAGTCACACTGCTGGTTTTAAGTTTATCAATATGATAGTTGGGCAGGAGGGAGAAATTCTAAAAGTTGAGGCTCAAAACCAGCTTGGAGTGCCTATTGAACTTGGAATAAAGTATGAAAATACATCCATTAATCAACCTATGTCTGATGAAAACTTTGAATTCCAGCCAGATGAAAATACACAGATATATGAAAATCTGCTTCTGCCAAGAAAGGATGAACTGGAGGAAAGCGATAACGATTAAGTAAAAATCTTACAGGAGAAGAAAATGAGAAAGATTATCTATTTTATTTTGATTATTGTTTTCATCTCAGGATGTGCTGTTACAAGCGAGAAATACCGCTACAAAGTTCGCTTTGACAATTTTTATTCCCTTCTGAACGATAGCGAAAAACAACTTTTTGCCTCAAATAAGTTCCAGGAGCTTGGAGATTCCTTAAAGGCAAGACTTTCAAATGATAAAAGCCTTAAAGAAAAATGGCATTCCATGCAGGTTGCAGAGGCTATTTATTCATTCAGCCCATATGAAACAGCAAAATTTTTCAGGGAAATAATATTAAGGGAATTAAATAGAGAAAACTTTTATTACTTTATGAATCTGCTGGACTCTTCTTCGCAAATAGCTTTCGCAAAAGATCCTTCTAACTTTCTTCAAATTTTTGAGAAGTATTATAATCAAAATACCCGCTTCAGACATTTTGTGGAAAACTTAAAAACAGAGTACAGACTGTATGGGTTTTCGCATGAAGCAATATTAAAATTCTTCCGTTATATAAGCTTTCCAGAAGTTTCCCGAAGGGAATTTTATTACATCTTAAAACTTCTTAAAAGCAGTCAGGCTCTAAATGATTTTAAAGCAGGCAATATATCAGAAGCCGTTAAAAAGCTCGATTCTTATCTTTCAATACAGAGAGTAGCCAGTGATGAATGGCAGAGGATTAAAGTGAATTCATCTTTCACAAAGCTATCTTCAAATGAAATTCTGGAAATCTATTACAATGTCATAATGAAGGAAATGGATGCGGATGCTGTTAAAAAGACCCTTGCTAAATTTTAAGGGAGAATGATGGATTTGTTACAGAGTATAAAAAAAGAGCTTGAAAGTTTGAAGTTAATAAATATAAAGGCATTTGACGCAGAAGGGAAATCCATCCTTGCCGATTATTTCTTCATCTCCACAGCAGATAGTCTTGTACAGATTGAGGCCGCAAGAAATAAGCTTATTGAATTAATGGATAAACATAACATCTATCTTAAAAATAATCTTGAGGAATGGCATGGCGGATGGTGCTTATTGGATTTTGGAAATATAATCATCCATATTCTACTTGAAGAAAGACGAAGCTTCTATCAGATAGACAGACTTATGGAAAATGCAGAATTTAAACTGATGAATATAGATTCCGAAAAATTAAGGAAAAAGACCCAGAGAAAAAAGAGAATTAAATAAATGAATTATCCTTTTCTTTTCATTCTGTTAATCCTTTGCCTCTCCTGTGCCCCTGTAAAGTCCATTAAAAGAGAGGTTGCATACAACTTTAGTTATAGACCCTACGATAGTATCAATGTAATCGACAGGAATCTATATAATTATGTATTCAATATTATCCGAAATAAGCTGATCTTTTTTGTTTCTCAAACACTGCCATCCCACCCAGATCTAATCGGGCTTGTTATTGAACTGGAAACCCCGGAAAGCAAAAAAGACTTCGAGCAGATCATGCGGGGAAGTTGCATAAGAGGTTGGAGCATATTTGACACCGATTGTATTCCACTCTCCGATAGTGAAATCAGCGATTTTAATAATTCATTTTTTCGTGAAGAAATAGCCCATTCCCCAAAGGCATATTTTACCATTTCGACTAAAAAGGACAACGCTACAGTATATGTAAGATTTTGGATACTTCAATACAGAAATTATAACTTTATTTACCAGTTAAAAAAGGGCGAAAGATGGGAAATAACACAAACCGAAGATTTCTGAGCTAAAGCTTCTATCCAAACTTGTAATGTTTTCTAACGGCCCTGTTTATTTTCCATATACAGGATAATCCCTCTGGAAAAACAACAAAATCCCCTTTTCCAAAATGAACAACTCCTTCCGGGGTTTTCACATCAACATCCCCTTCAAGAATATAGCAACTTTCTTTCTCAGAATAATACCAGTCAAATTCTGAAACCTCTTTCTCCCAGATTGGCCATTTAAAAACCCCCATTTTCTCCAGCTCTTCTTTTGATAACTTTTTTACCTCAATAACCATAAAAACCTCCTCTCTTTCTTACTTTGACAATTCATTCCGTTTTGCTTAAAATATTAGCCAAAAAAAGGAGACGGAAATGAATTTACTAAAAAGAATTATAATTATATCATTAATCGTTGCAATTTGTATAGTTACAGACCAGATTACAAAGAATATAGCAAAGGCAAGGCTTTCATCAGGGCAACGATATAGTTATCTTTTCGATACTTTCCGGCTCCAGTATTCAGAAAATACCGGCGCTTTTTTAAGCATGGGGGAAAGCCTTCCGGATAGTATTGGCTTCTGGGTTCTCACCATTATACCTGCCATTTTTCTAGTATTCCTTACAGTTTATCTTTTAATCTCAAAAAAGGTAACCCTGCCCTACTTAATAGCATATTCCTTCGTTCTTGGTGGAGGATCAAGCAACATATTTGATCGTTTAATCTACAGAAGGCGGGTAATAGATTTTATGAATATGGGAATAGGTCCAGTTTTCCGAACGGGAATATTTAATTTTGCCGACCTTTTTATAATGATAGGCTTCTTTATTCTGCTCATTACAATCTTATTGGAGGGTAAAACAAAACCGCGCGCGTCTAAAGATACCTCAAAATGAAGGCGTTTTCTATCATGAAGATTATCCCTTTGTTGATAGCAACTCTTTTGATACTCTCTTCCTGTGGGAATTCAAAAATACATCGCTATAGCTTTTCCCGCTTTTTAATGAATACCTATTTTGAAATTATACTATACACTACTTTAAGCGAGAACGAAGCAAACAAAAAGGCTAATGAGACTTTTGCAATTGCAGAAAGGCTGGAAGAAAAATACAGCGCTACCCACTCAAACTCCATTCTTTATCTTTGGAATAATTCCAATAAAAAAAAGTTTGATATTGATAAGGAAAGTTTTGGAATCATTTCTGATGCAATAAAAGTTTCAAAAGACACCTCGGGGGCATTTGATATAACGGTGTATCCACTCATAAAGGTATGGGGATTTTTAAATCAAGAATACCGCCTCCCTTCTCTCATAGAAATAAAAGATAAACTTAAAAGGGTAAATTATAAAAACATTGTCCTGAAAAAAAATAAAATTATATTAGCAAAAAATAGTCAGCTGGATTTAGGTGGAATACTTAAGGGATATGCAGTGGATCGAATGGTGGAATACTTATCATCCCAAGCAATGCCTGCAGGTATAACTGCAGGTATTGTAAACGCCGGGGGTAACCTTAAGGTTTTTGGAACAAAACCAGATAATTCGGCATGGAACATAGGAATACGCCACCCAAGAAAAAGCGGAGAGATTATAGATATTGTAAATCTTAAGTCAGGAGAATCAATATCAACATCCGGAGACTATGAACGCTTTTTTATTACAAACTCTATCCGGTACCACCATATATTAAATCCAAAAAATGGATATCCTGTTCAAAACGGATGTATTAGCGTTTCTGTTATAAGCTCCTCAGCAGAGCTTTCCGATGCCTATTCTACAGCTTTTTTTGTAATGGGAAAAGAACGGGCATTTAAACTTGCCAGGAAAAAGAGGGTTCAATTAATTGTTATTACAGAAAAGGATGGAGTACTGGAAATTACCAATAATTTTAAATGAGGCTGTATAGTGAATTGGCTCATAATAAATCTACTCTATTCTGGCTGGACAAATATTATGTCTTTCTTTAAAATTCTAAATTCCAATAAATATAAATATCTGTAAAGCAGGGTATCGTTTGACCTACATTTAAATCAATCAGGAGTTATTTTATGCAGGATATGCTTTCTGGTTCTTATAGTCCAAACGATTTTGAAGAATCAATTTATCAATTCTGGTTAGAGAAAGGCTATTTTAAAAGTAGGGTAAACCCTCAAAAAAAGCCATATACTATAGTTATTCCACCACCAAATGTTACGGGTGTATTGCATATGGGGCATATATTGAATAATACAATTCAGGACATTCTTATACGATATCATCGAATGAATGGATTTGAAGCCTGCTGGATACCGGGTACAGATCATGCCTCAATAGCAACAGAGGCAAAGGTTGTAAAATATCTTAGCGAAAAAGGAATAGACAAGTACAAAATTGGACGCGAGAAGTTTTTAGAGTATGCATGGGAATGGAAGGAAAAGTATGGTGGCATAATAATAACCCAGCTTAAAAGGCTCGGTGTAAGTTGCGATTGGGACCGGGAGCGGTTCACTATGGATCCTGGATATTACAGAGCTGTTATACATAGCTTTGTAAAGCTCTACAAAAAAGGTTACATATATAAGGGGCACCGACTTGTAAACTGGTGTCCTGTTTCAAGATCTGCTATATCTGATGAAGAAGTATATTATAAAGAAGTGGAAGGTAAGCTCTGGTATTTTAAGTATCCTATAAAGGGTGCTCATGAATTTCTTGAAATCGCCACAACAAGACCAGAAACAATGCTCGGAGATACAGCAGTAGCAGTAAATCCAAACGATAACAGATATAAAAAATATATCGGTAAAACAGTAATCCTTCCTATTGTAGAAAGAGAAATCCCTGTTATTGCTGATGAGTATGTTGATATGGAGTTTGGAACAGGTGTAGTAAAAATAACCCCGGCTCATGACCCGAATGACTATGATATAGGAAAAAAACATAATCTCGAATTTATTAATATCTTGAATGAAGATGCAACATTAAACAACAATGTACCTGAAGAATTTAGAGGATTGGATAGGTTCGAAGCAAGGGAAGCTGTTGTAGAAAAAATGAAAGAGCTAAAGTTACTCTCAAAAATAGAAAACTATGCCCACAAAGTCGGTTATAGTGAACGTGGGCATGTTCCAATAGAGCCCTTATTATCCGAGCAGTGGTTTATAAAAATGGATGAGCTTGTAAAGCCAGCGATAGAAGTCGTTAAAGAAGGGAAGATAAAGTTTTATCCTGAACGATGGGTAAAGACTTATTTCCACTGGCTCGAAAACATTAAGGATTGGTGTATATCCCGCCAGCTATGGTGGGGACATCGCATTCCGGTGTATTACTGTAAAGACTGTGGATATTACAATGCCTACGAAGAAGCCCCTTCTAATTGTGAAAAGTGCGGCGGCACAAATATTTTCCAGGATGAAGATGTACTGGATACCTGGGCTTCTTCATGGCTCTGGCCATTTGCCGTACATAAGTGGCCCGAAATTGATGAGGACTTAAAGTATTATTATCCAACTGATACCCTTGTCACAGCCCCTGATATTATATTCTTCTGGGTTGCCAGAATGATAATAGCCGGGATGGAATTTCTAAATGAGATCCCTTTCCGCAAAGTATACTTTACCGGGGTTATACGCGACGACCTTGGTAGAAAAATGAGCAAATCTCTTGGAAATTCTCCTGATCCTTTAGATGTAATAAAGGAATATGGTGCAGATGCCCTTCGTTTTACCATAACAAGGCTCGCTCCTCTTGGAAACGATATTTTATACAATAATGAAAAATGTGAACTCGGCAGAAATTTCTGTAATAAAATATGGAATGCAGCAAAATATATTCTTCAGAATGTGAAAGATATCCAGATAAAAAAACTATCTGAAGTAGAACTGGATGTATTTGACAAATGGATTTTAAGCAGGTACAACAAAGCAATTGCCAAAGTAAGACATGAAATTGAAGAGTTTTATTTTAATGATGCGGCAATAACTTTATATGATTTCATATGGGGTGAATTCTGCGACTGGTATATTGAAATATCGAAATTAGGCCTTTACAAAGGCAGCCAGAAAGAGAAAGAATCAAAGATGGCTGTTCTTCTTTTTGTACTCGATGGAAGCTTAAAACTATTACATCCATTTATGCCATTTATAACCGAAAGGATATATAAGGCTCTTCCTCTAAAAGAAGAAACTATCATGCTTTCTTCTTACCCGGTATCAGACAAAAATTATATTTTTGAAAAAGAAGAAGCCGAGGCTTCCTTTATTCAGAACATCATTTACACTGTAAGAAATATAAGAGGAGAAAATAAAATTCAACCCAACATCCAGATCAATGCTTCTTTAATTACAGATCAAAAAAGAATTGTTCTTCTCGAACAAAATGCGGGTGTTATTAAAAAGCTTGCAAAAATAGAAAATCTCTACTTCGCAAAGGAGCACAAAAAAAGCGAAGATGAAGTTGTTGGTGTTGGACAGGGGTTTGAGATCTATATTTCTCTAGAAGGTATTGTTGATATAGAGAAAGAAAAAGTAAGGCTTCAGTCGGAGTTAGATAGATTAAACTTTTCAATCCAATCTGTTAAAGAAAAGCTTCAAAATAAAAATTTTGTCGAGAAGGCTCCTCCTGCAATCGTTGTAAAGGAAAAAGAGAAGCTAAATTATCTGGAGGAAGAGAAGAACAAGATTTTAAAAAACTTGAAAAGCCTGGAATAATTTTTGAAAACTTGAAAGTTTACAGTTAGGAGTATTATAATTATTAAGAAAGTAGATTCTTTCTCCCGGAGTAATTTCTGGAGAGGATATGATAAATAAGGAAAAATTAGAAGTTATTGACGTTAACTTCTTAAAGGAAGGCACTCTCCTATCGGGGATTCTCTATGATGAACAGGGCAACATGCTATGGCCTGCAAGGAAACCCATCACAAACAGCTTTATTTTAAAACTTAAAGAGAAAAACATTAAGAATGTATATTATTCCCCTCCAAAATATAAAGAACTTACTTACCAGCAACAGATGTTCTCCAAAACCACTCAGGAACTTGCAAAAAATGCCATAGAAGAAATTCTTACACAGGTAAGGTTTGGTAAGAAACCCGACATTAAAGCCGCTCGTCACACAATAGAAAATCTTTTTCAGGAAATGCTCTCTAATTCGGAAAAATTCCTAAACCTTATGATTTTGAAAGATTATGACTCCTATACATACTATCATTCCATAAATGTTGGAATTTTATCCATGTACTTAACAAAGAAACTCGGTTTTAACGATCTATTTGTTCTTGATGTTGGTCTTGGTGGTTTTTTGCATGACATAGGAAAAATGCATGTCCCAGGAGAGATAGTAAACAAAAATGGAATTTTAACTTTTGAAGAATTTGAAGAAATGAAAAAACATCCAATTTATGGTTTCAATATAATAAAAAATGACAGTTCTATAAGCAACTATGTAAAAAAGATTGTGTTATATCATCATGAAAAGTGGGATGGGAGTGGTTATCCTTTACACCTTAAGGAAGAGTCTATAGGGAACTTTACGGGAATTGTTTCTGTAAGCGATGTTTACGATGCGCTTACTACTGAAAGACCTTATAAAAAGGCGTACAGCGTTAATGACGCCCTTCTGTATATAATGAGAAATACTCTTGCCTATTTTAATCCATATGTTTCTCAACGCTTTGTAAATGAAATGGCAAAAATGTACGACCTTGGCTCTTTTTACCCCGTGGGAAGTTTTGTTAAATTAAACACGGGTGAAATTGGATATGTTAGAGCAAAAGATAAAGAATATTCCATGCGGCCCGAACTCATACTTATAAGAAATTTCCAGGGAGTTCCTTTCCGCAATCCTATAATATCAGATCTGCGCCTTGACACCAGCAGATATATATACAAGACAATAGACGAACCTGATGAAATCGAAGAACTGGGAAATTTACTAAAATCTTAACTTGTTACTCGGTTAACTCAAGGTCCTTATCAATATTTAATTCTTTTATTTTTCTGTGGAGATAGGTTCTTTCTATTTCCAGAGATTTTGCTGTCTTTGTAATGTTATTATTAAATTTCGTTAGCCGATTTATGATAAGCTTCCTTTCAAAATCATGCTTTGCATCTTTAAGACTCATAGCCTCATATTTAGACTCAATATTAATATCCTCAGGGAAAAATATTTTTAGAACATCTTCTGCCTCAATCACATCCTTTCTGCATAGGATAACCATTCTTTCAATAAAGTTTCTTAACTCCCTGACATTACCGGGCCAATTTCTATTCTCCAATACATTAAGTGCAGATCTGGAAAGCCTTAAATTTCTCCCCCTTCTTGTCGCAAGCTCTTCAAGAAAGTATTCTACAAGGGCTTCTATGTCTTCTTTCCTCTCGCGAAGGGGTGGAATATGAATTGGAACAACATTAAGCCTGTAAAATAAATCCTGTCTGAACCTTCCATTTTTAATCTCATCAAACAAATCTTTATTTGTAGCCGCTATTATACGCACATCCACCTTAATATTATCATTGCCACCAACGCGCTGAATTTCCCGTTCCTGAATAACCCGTAACACCTTAGCCTGTGCCGCAAGACTTAAGTCACCAATCTCATCCAGAAATATTGTCCCATGCTGCGCCACCTCAAACTTTCCCTTTTTCTGTTTTGTGGCTCCCGTAAAGGCTCCCTTCTCATACCCAAAAAGCTCGGATTCAATAAGAGTTTCTGGAATTGCTGCGCAATTTACACTTACAAACTGAGAAAGTTTTCTATTACTATAGTTATGTATTATCCTCGCAATTAGCTCTTTACCCGTTCCATTCTCTCCTGTAATTAAAACAGAAGCATCGCTCTGGGCTATCTGAGGTAACTGGTCTAAAATATTCTGTATTATTTTACTTTTACCAACAAATGTCACTGGCTCCATTCTTGAACGCAAATTTAAGTTCTCCATCTGAAGCTCTTTTAATTTAATGGCATTTCTTACAGAACTTAAAATTCGCTCAATAGATAGCGGTTTCTCTATAAAATCAAAGGCTCCTTTTTTCATGGCCTCAACAGCCATTTTTATATCCCCGTGTCCGGAGATTATTACAACAGGAATAAGAGGAAACTCTTTATGAATATAATCCAGAACATCCATCCCTCCCTTCTTTGGCAACATAACATCAAGAATAACCGCATCAATATTTTCGAAGAGTATTTTTTTCTGCGCGTCCTCACCATCTCCAGAACAAATAACATCATAACCTTGATCAAGCAAAATATCCGATATAGTCTCTCTTATTTTTTCCTCATCATCAACAACAAGAATTGTATATTTCATACAATGCTCCATTATATACTATCTTTCCACAGTATAAAGATTTTGAGTATTCCGAATTGGCAATTCCACAAAAAATATACTACCGCCCTCTCCAGTTTCAAACCATATATTCCCATTATGCTCCGATATAATTCTCTCTGCAATAGCCAGACCAATCCCTACCCCTTGTTTTTTTGTACTGAAATAAGGCTCAAATATCTTATCCTGTATATCCACAGGGATCCCTGGCCCTTTATCCAAAATAGAAATAACCAGATTATTCTCTCGTTTTTCAGCAGAAATTAATACCCACTTATCCCCATCTAAATAAGCCTCAAGGGCATTTTTCATCAAGTTAATTATAACCTGTTTTATCTGGTTCTCATCATAATCTACATATAATTCATCAAATAGAATTTGGTCTTCTATTTTGTAATCAGGATAGGCTGTTCTAAAAAAATCCACCAGTTCCTTAAGAGTGTTTTTTATATTTTTTCTTTCTATCTTCATCGATGGAAGCCTTGCAAATTTTGAAAATTCATTCACAAGATTTTCAAGTCTCTTCGTTTCATCAATAATAGTAGAAGTTGTCTTTTTCAGTATTTCTGCAAACTCCTCTGTTTTAAATTCATAAGCATAGAGAAGCCTTTCCGCAGATAATTTAATTGGAGTAAGGGGGTTTTTAACTTCGTGTGCCAATCGTCTGGCCATTTCTTGCCAGGCTTCTATACGCTCCATCCTTTTTATCTGCTGGTAAGCCTGTTTCAACTTTGTTGCCATTGAATTATAATGATACGCAAGATCACCTATTTCATCATGAGTTTTAATAGCCACCTTATAATCAAGATTTCCATCAGCAATTATCTTAATTCCCCTGGCTATTTCTTCAATCGGAATGGTAATACTTTTAGCAACTGAAAGACTTACAAAAAATACTCCTATAAGAATAGGAATTGAAAGAATGAAAACAGAAATAATAGAAACAGGAAATATATACCTCTTAAGAATCCTAAGCCTCTGCAATGTGTCAGCATTCTTTTTCAAAGATTGAAAGGCATCTGTTAGATTCCTTTTTGTGTATTCAGCGAAATAAAGATTACTACCTCTCACAACTGAAATCTGGAAAGCCTCTCCAACATGAAAAATCTTTTCTTCTTGATTATCGAAAAACGATTTAATATTGTTAGCCGATTCAAGAATTTTCTCTGATATTTCGGAAGATTCGTTTTTAATAAATGTTACCCTGTTCCCTGAATAATAAAAAACCACTGGAAACCGGGAAGGATTCCTATGGGCATCCTCAAAAATCTCTTTTTCATAAACATTCCTGTTAATTGCTATCATCGATTTATAACTTTCAAGAATGTTGTCAGTAACCTCTCTTTCTCTATCAATAAAGGTATTTTCCATAAGAAAAATAAGATAAAATGTAAGCCCCCCAAATATGATTATAAAGCTAACTGTGGATAGTAAAAAGTAAGAAGTTATTTTACCTCGCAATCTATAGCCCTGAACACCCTTTCTCCTGAATAGGTACAGCTTAAAGAAACTAAGTAACAACCATAAGCCTGCCAAAGTTGCAAAAAAGAAAATTAAAGGCACAATAGTTTTAAGAGTATAATTGGCCTGAATAGACTGCAACCATCTATAAACAGAAGAGGCAGATAAAAAAGATAGCACTGCAATAAAAGGGAAAACTATATAATCTATTTTCTTATTCATCCAGGATACCATTTTTATTAAAAGGTTTGGTCCTCACTTTCTTTGAGGTATAATTCCAGTTTCTTACAAGATTATAAACATAGCCCAGAGGAGCAAACAGCTCTAAAGAAACAATTTTCATCTGTAGTTCAATATAGTATTTTGAATCTGCAACCAGATTTTCTTCTAAAGAAATTCTATAATTACTGATATTAGAAATAAAATAAATTACTTCCTCTTTATCATAAAACCATTTGCTTCGCCACTTTCTATCGTAGAGAAAGTTTAACTCATACCCATTGTTAATAATATCCTTCTTGCAGTGGAATACTATTTCCTCTCCCTTAATCAAAGGATCCGGGAAAAACAGCCATCCTTTTTTATACACATTTATATAGTAAAAAGCCTTCAGTGCAAGACCTTCATCAACAAAATCTACATTCTCCCTCAAATTAAAAGTAGAGCTAAAAGATATAATAATTGAATTGTCAGTAACAACAATTTCCCTTATATCAAAAGGTTCTATTAATAGAACCTCGTTTGTGCTTACATTTTTTTCCGCGGAAAACAGGGGTATAAATAGAAAAGAAGAAAAGATAAAAGAAAAGTAAAACCTAATCTTCATCAAACTTTCTTATCTCCACGAGTTCTCTTAGAGCTTTTAGAGCCTCATCTTCATCTTCCCCATCCGCAACGATAGTAAGAACCACCCCTTTCCCTGCTGCAAGAAGCAGTAAATTCATTATACTCTTACAATTAACCTCATTGTCATCTTTTATCACCTTTATATCGCTTTTAAACTGACTGGCAAGATTTGCCATTAATGACGAAGGTCTTGCATGAAGACCATATTCATTCTTAACCGCAACCTTTATTTTTTTCATCTTGTAAAGAAACCTCAAATTATAATCATTATTTTATATTATTTTGCGAACTTACACAACTTCTTTTTCCTTTTTCATTAGCTCCTGAATCTTCTCATTCAATTCAATAGCAGAATTATATCCAAGCTTTCGCATTACTTCCCTATACGCTGCCACTTCAATAAGAAGAGGAATATTTCTACCAGGGCTTACAGGAATTTCTTTTCTTGGCACTTCAATCCCAAGTATATTTTCATACTTTTCTTCTATTCCAAGCCTATCATAACTATAACTACTGTCCCATTCATGTAAATCTACAATCAAATCAAGCTTTTCACTTTTCAAGATTTTCCCTTCTCCATAATATTGCGCCACATTTATTATCCCTATTCCTCTGATTTCAATATATGGTCCATAGTTGTGAAAAGGCTCTCCCTTCAATTCCACCCCCTTTCCTGTTCTTATCTTTTTGATTCTCACAATATCATCACATACAAACTTATGCCCCCTCTCCACCAGGCCAAGAACGCTCTCGCTCTTTCCAATCCCGCTTTTACCTGTTATCAAAACCCCAACATTATAAATAGAAATAAAATTACCATGTATTGTAACTGACGGGGCAAACAATTCTGAAAGGATGGTTGAAACAATGGCTATAAATCTCTTGGTAGAAAGATTCGTTCTCAAAAATGGTATTCCACTTTTCTCACTTTGTTCTATCAAATACGAAGGTATATCAAAATTATGAGTAACAATGCAAACAGGGATATCATATTCAAAGAAGCGAACTATGTTCTTTTTATTATTCTCTCTCAAAAGCTTCTCTATATAAGCCATCTCACCACGTCCGAGTATCTGTATCCTCTGATTTGCAAATCTATCAAAAAAACCCGCCAGAGGGAGACCGGGACGGTTAATTTCCTCGCTTGTTATATATTTCTTATCCAGATATTCTTTACCGCTAAGAACTTCCAGCCCCATTGAATGATTTTGTTCTGCATCTATTTCTAAAAGTCTGGCTATGGAAATACTGGACACGCTGGATTTTTCATCCATCGCAATGCCTCTCTCTACTTATGGTGATCGGTTATCCTATCCTTTTTCTTTTTAATTTCCTTTTCTATTTTATCTGTTACTTTATCAAACGCCTCCTTCCAGGAAGGAGCTTCTTCCTTTGCAAAATAGAGATCCCTGTTAGCAGATACCTTTAACTCTGTTATGTATCTTCCCCTTTGAAGATTTACAATTGCATTTATATTAATTATCTGTTGATAATAAAACTTAATTTTCTGAAGCCTTTTCTCTAAATAATCTTTCATTTCCTGGTTAATTTCAAGATTTTTCCCGGTATAAGTGACAACCATATATATTCCTCCAAAAAGCAAACTTCCGTATAATTGAATCTGCCAATATTACTTGTTTAAAAACCCTTCTTTAATCTTCTCCAGCTTTCCACGAAGAATCATTATTGCCTTTGTGTGAAGCTGTGAAACACGGGATTCTGTTACATTAAGTATAGTGCCTATTTCTTTTAAGGTAAGCCCCTCATAATAATACAATATAAGAACCTGCTTTTCTCTTTCCGGGAGGTCCATCAAACAGCGAGCGATCATTTTTTTTATTTCCTCTTTCTCAGCTGCAACATCGGGGTTATATGAATCAGAGCTTTCCAGCGTATCTTCTATTGACATAGGAGCATTATCGCTCCCATCATTTATATACCAATTTTCATCCATTGAAACAAGAGAATTACCGCTAACTCTAAGAAGCAGGTTATGAAAGTCCTGCACACTTAAACCCAACGCTTCTGCAATCTCCTCGTCATTTGCAGAGCGCCCAAGTTTGGATTCCAGCTCTGCTATAGCCCTTTCAATTTCTTTGGCTTTCTGTCTTACCGAACGAGGCAACCAATCAATAGCCCTGAGCTGATCAAAAATAGAACCCCTTATTCTGGTTACAGCGTAAGTCTTAAATTTTATCTCCCTTTTAGGATCAAATTTATCAATAGCATCTATCAATCCCAATACACCATAACTAACAAGATCAAAAAACTCCACAGAACTGGGAACATTCATTGCAACCCGTCCTGCCACATACTTTACAAGTGGAGCGTATTTTTCAATAAAGTAGTTCCTCAATTTTTGGTCATGCGTCTTTGCATATTCTTCCCAGAGCTCTTCTTCCGTAAGCTGGTCAAACTCTTCATAACCTTTCATCTTTTTGCTCCCTGAGTTTCTGGAAATTACCTCTAAATCCAATCAGGATTATAAAGCAAATCTGTTTTTTTTACAATAATTGCATTAATATAGTAACTCTTAACTTACAAGCCACAAAAGAATCAACATAATAGCAGCAAGGCATCCTGCAATAATAAGAAATACACTCAAAAAGGAAGATTTTTTATCCTCCCTTTCATAAGCAGCATAACCCTGAACTATATCACTTCCATAGGAAAGATTGCTCTCTTTTGCTTTTGCCTCCTCATATTGATAAGAATCCCCGGTACTCTGCTTCTGCTCTTCTCTACTTCTTAAATGAACTCTAATTTTTTCGCCAATAGAAAACCGCCCAAAAATACCTGGAGCAAATTCAAGAATTAAAAGGTTATTAAGAGAGGTTGAGGTTTTCTGGTTAAAAATAACACGCCCAAACAGCTTGCCAGGAGACACATTTTTCGTATCAATAAAACCCATAAGAAAATGAACAATCTCTCGCGTATCCGTAACCTTCACCAGAATTTCGTCGCCAACATCAATCTTTTCGACATCTTTACCACCTAGAGGAGCAAGTACGGGTTCTACAGAAATGTTTAAAAGAGTAATCAGGTTTAATTGAGATTGGGGTTGAAGCTTTAATCCGACATTAGTTGTTTTAATAAATCCCGAGAAATGAAATACATCTGTAGCTTCTCTTGCCACCTTTAATATAGTATTCGTATCAATAAGAACTTTACTTATTTCGTTAAGAAGAAATCTTTTTAGATTAACTATATCCACTCCTGAAAGGGTAAAAAAAATAGAAAAATAGGAAATATTCTCTGGTGCTAGAAGCTGAGATTCTATCTTTGAAGATAATTCTGTATTTGCCTCTCTGGAGGTATAAAACTTCATCATTGATTCATGCATCACACGCCAGGAATCCTCTATCTTTATCCTTGCAAGTGCTGGGTCAGAAGATACAACAACAAACACATACTCCGGAACATTGGTTTGCTGATTGTAAAATAATAAAAGAGCTCCATTACAGGATTTCTTACTGGATATAAATTTTCCCTTTAATATAAAAATATCCTTTTCAGAAGCCTCAATAAGATGGATTGCAGCCTCTAAATCTCCCTGCGTAAACTGGATTAGCTGCTTTGCAAAATCAGGAGGAAGGTTATAATTATTAACTAAAACCTCTGTTTCCAGAGCCATAAAACCCCCTACTGTTCTTTGTGCAAAATTGTTTTAATAGCTTTTGCCACAAGTCCGGGATCTGCTGTTATTACTCTATTCTTCAGCTTAAATGTAACCCCTTCTTCTTTCGAAGCTTTTTTAAATTTTCCCTCTTTTATTGTATCATTTCTTGAAGTCTCTTCAGAATAAGAAATTTCCTTAGAACTAACCCTCTCGTCAGGAAAAGAAACCTTGGGTATGCTGGAAAAATCTTGTTCTTTAAATTGCTCATGAAAAGCACTATCTGGTGATAAATTCCTTTCTTCTTCAGGGTGAGAGTCCGACTCTACAGGCGGTTCTGTTATTACACCATCCGAAGCTATGTCAGAAGATACCTTTCCTAATTCTCCAGATGGTATATTGTCTTCTTCATTATGCTGATACAACTCCTGATACGACTTTATAGAATCTTCGGGAGTCTCGTCCACTACATCCAATCTATGTTCACTATTAATACTATTTTCCATCTTGCCGCCAAATTGTATAAGCCTGTCATAATCCTCCGGAGAAAGACTTTTCTTTAAAAAAAAATCTAAAGCCGCTCCCACTCCTCCAAGAATAAGCCCCCCAAGAATGGATTTGATGAACACCATTGCAATAGAAGAACCTGATAATAAGCTTAAAAGAAAAGTGAAGGCAATTCCAAAAAAACTAAAAGAAATAATTATTTTACTTTTTATTAAATCCTGCATAAAATATCCAAATAAATTATAAGTAGCTCTAACAAAGTAAAATCCTACTTTTAAATATTTAAAGCAATTTGCTTTTATTACGCTTTAATTATAGAAAGCATTGTCAAAATGTCAATTTTTAGGCGGGGCTAAACAAAAAGTTATCTATTAGATATTCTTGAAATTATATTATAGAATGATATTATATATAAAGAGGAAAAAGAAATATCTGGAGGCTATTAAATGAGAGCAATGCAAATTTTTATATCTTTCTTAATATTCATTCCTTTAGTATCTCATGCTCAGGAAAAGGAAACAGAACAAAAAGCCCCACCTGTAGAAGAAAGTCAAACTAACTTAATTTCCTGGTCAATTGGGGTACAATTCGGTAGTCTATCAATCAATGGAGTAAACTATAATGCTATTCGTTTTCAACCCGATATTTCCATCTGGAAATTTGGAATCGGCCTGGACTTAAATTTTGAATTTACGGCTGATGGTTATTTTCGAAAAACAGAATGGGATAGCTGGCAGGCAGTAATCTCAAAAATACTATATCTCAGATTTGGATTCAAAAAAGAACCTATTTATGTAAAAATAGGTGGAATCAACGACTTTATCTTTGGAGATGGGTTTATTGTAAACCGCTATTCAAACATGCTTAATTACCCCGCAGTAAAAAAGCTTGGCTTTTGCTTAGATCTAGACTTCAACTTCGCCGGTTTTGAATCCATGGCAGATAATGTTTTCGATTGGGATATTCTTGGCTTAAGGGGATATGCCAGACCGTTGATAACCACCGATATGCCTATTTTTAGCAAGCTCGAAATAGGTGCAACCGTGGCAGCAGATTTAGACCCCAAAAATCCTCATCCATCTGCCGATAAGCCCTATGATTTTACCGATTCAACCAACAGTACAAATAGTGTATTTATTTATGGTGCTGACATAAGCCTGCCTCTTGTAGAAGCCTCCATTTTTAACATGAAAACCTATGCAGACTTTGCAGGAATAGCTAATAAAGGAACCGGAGAGGCAATTGGCATTAGTGGAAATATTGGCCCTGCCGAAATTATATTTCCATATAGACTGGAATTAAGAGTTTTCCAACCAAAATTTGCACCATCATACTTTAACACCTATTATGATGCTGAAAGGGCTTATAAATATGAGTCTCTGGACTTTCTTACAAATAATTATATAGGCTGGCTATTCAGTTCAGGTATAAATCTTTTTGAAAATAAGATTGTGTGGCTCATACAACTTGAAGGTGCTTTTTCTGGAGACAGTAAACCTTCTATGATAATGACCTTCTCTCTTACAAAAGATTTGTTCAAGATGATTGCATTCAAATTCACATGGATGCGACAGAACATAAAGGACTTTAATGATATTTTCTATCTTGAAACAGCAAACTCAATATTTTTACTTGATGTAGATTTCTTTGCTTCTGATAATCTTGTTATAGCATTGAATTATAAAAGAACCTTTGAAGTAGATAGCTCTGGAGAAATTCATCCATTTTCAAGCACCTCAATCAGTACAAAGATTTTATTTTGACTCCTGAAGTAGGAGGAAAGCCATATGAAAGATTTTGTAAAGTGGGTTTTTCTTACCGGTCTGTTATTAATCTTCTTTAAGCCCCTTTATTCAGCATCTCCTGCCAGATATATTAAAGTAGAAAAATTCATGGGCATATGCGAATACAAAATTGGTTACGGAAACTGGAATGTACTGAAAGTTGGAAGCATTATTCCCGAGGATGCTGAAATTAGAATTAAAGGCGAAAATGATTCTCTACATTTAAGAATGCCAGATAACAGCCTCTTAATATTAAAAGGTATAACAAACATAAAGGCCTCAGATTTGCTTGGCAAAAAAATTGCGGATAATAAAAAAGACATTAAAAGAACTTCCACGAGATTTGTTACAGTAGAAAGTTTTGTTGGCTCATGTGAAGCCAGGATAGACGAAAATTGGGATGTTTTAAAAATCGGTGACCAAATTCCTGAATATGCAGAAGTTAGAGTCAATGGAAGAGACGATTATCTCGAATTGTCTCTCCCTGATGGTTCTGGTATAAAACTTCTGGGGCTTACAAGTATAAAGGTAGGAGATATTCTTAAGAAAAAGGAGGATGGAAGAATCTCCACATTTTTTTCTTTGCTTACAGGTAAGATCTTCACAAAAGTAAAGCAGGGGGCGCTTCAGGATTTTCGAATAGAGACACAAACTGCAATCGCGGCTGTTCGTGGGACAAGATTCTTCATGTCTTACACTCCAGGTGAGGGTGGTAAAATTATAGTAAGTGAAGGAGTTGTGGCTCTAAGAGATTCAACAGGAAGTTTTAATGAAGTAATTATAAAAAAAGGAGAAGCTGCAGAAATTCCGGCTCAAGTTGGTGAACCTGTATCTTCTCCAAAAACAGTTAGTCCGGAAGAAATAAAAAAGTACGATAAAGAATTTAAAGAACCAAAGCAGGAAACTTTTGAAAAACCAGAGATTTCTCCTGTTAAAGAGGAGAGTGGAAAAGAAGAACCTGTTCCAAAAGGGTGTTCAAAAGAAGGAATAAACTGGTCTATAAGCGCCGAGAATATTGATAATTTAGTATGGAACAAAGTGCTTATAAGCCCAAGCTTTAGATTCGGTGATTTTTCTTTTGGACTATACCTGGCATTCTATTTCCAGAATCTTGAAGACCTGGGCCACCCTGATAGATGGTACAACTATGAAGATTGGGATTTTAGATCTACTGACGATTCTATCCATGATATTCTTATGAAAATCAGATTCATACAATACAAAAACAGCTTCATGCTAGCAGCCCTCGGAGGATTACCTGATGTAACCATAGGTCATGGAATACTTGTTGATGGATATGCAAATGACATAGAATTTCCATCTAATCGGAGGATAGGTATCCAATTCAACTTAGATATAGGAGCTTTTGGTTTTGAAAGCATGATAGGGGATGTTTACGCTTTAAACCCTATAGGTGGACGTGCATATGCAAGACCTTTTAATGGAATTTTTGTACTTGAAAATCTTGCTTTTGGAGTTTCTGCTTTTGCGGATTTTAATCCATATCTGGATTGGAAACAGAGGGTGTTCGGTTATGGTGCAGACACAGAATACTCTATAGTAAGAGAGGGCCCTTTGAAAACAGCATTATATGCAGACATTGCCACTCTTGGGTATCAGGACGACATACTCTCCATACAAAAAAGTTATGTGGGCTATGGCGCTTTTTGTGGAATAAAAGGCAGTCTTTTCGTTCTTGACTATAAAGCAGAATTTCGACATGTGGAGGATGGCTTTATACCATCTTATGTAGACAAATACTATGAAATAGAAAAGGAAGAAAAATATTCCCAGCTGGTTTCCGGACTCCAACCCGATTTCAATGGCTTTCTTTTTGGAGTTGGAAAAACCATTGAAGGAATTGGCGGGGTCTCTTTAAGCTATGAACATCTATTTCCAAACGAATCTGTACCAGAAATTGAAAACACTTTGCATATAGAGGCAGGGGTAGATAAATGTCTCTTTAAAAAGGCTTATGGTAGAATAGCTTACGACAGAAAGAATTTTACCTTTGAAGAACTTTTTAATAATTTTATTGGGGATGGTGTAATGATAACTACTGAAGCTTACTACGAAATCTCTGAAGGCATTTATGTTGGAATTTATTACAAAAGGTACTACGAAAAAGACAGCTCTGGTAATTTGACAGAGAAAAGTACTTTTGGACTCCAGACTCAGATGGGTATTTAAATAATCATACAAAAATAAAATCAGGGGCGCAGATACTGCGCCCCTCTGCTCACGCTTTCTTCTGGTAAGGTAAGAACTTCACATCCTGAGCAACAATGGAAACAGCACTTCTGTTTTTACCCTCCGCCGTCTTCCATCTGGATTGGCGAAGTTTACCAGAAACAATAATCTTGCGTCCTTTCTTCAGGTAGGTACTACAAATTTCAGCAAGCTTTCCCCAAACGCTGATGTCAAAATAATTGACATCCTCAGTTTTCTCTCCATTCTTGAAAGCAATGCTTGAATTGGCTACACTAAACCTGGTATAAGGAAGCCCATCGGCAGTGTACTTCAACTCCGGATCCTTTACCACTCCACCTTCAACCACTATTACATTTACTCCAGCCTGCATAAAACTCCTCCTTATTTTTTTCTAATTACCCTAATATAAAAAATTTGTTAATTTGAGTTAAATTTTTGTTTTATTTTTAATAAATTATTTTTACTTTTATATAACAATATTTTATACTTTCCATTTATTAGTAAATAATTAAGTCATTCATTAATTCCCCTTTTCCTGTCATTTCGATTGCTTCTGATACGCTTCTCTTATAAAAAACCTTTTCAAAATAAGGATTCTATTTCCAAGAAAAGAAGGTCTCCAAGGGCATAACGAAGGAATTAGAATTGGATGGCAGAAAAGAGGAATTATCGCAATTTACTATATACTATATAGTAACTAATTTGAGCGATTCTTTTTTTATTACGACCCCCAATGGTTCGACTGGGCTCACCACAGGTTTCGTACGTGATATTCGTGGTTAATCCGGTCAGAAACCACGAATTATACGAATTAACACGAAAAAGGGAAAAAAGAAAGTGAAAATCCGTGTTGAATTGGGGTTTTAGAATCAGGAAGCGATTATTTCAGGTAGTACAGAAAAATTTTCCAGATTAAAATGAAGATTATAAAAAAAAATCTTAAATTTCTCCTTTGTTTTTTGTAACTTTTGACTTTTTAGATTAAAATAATATCCAGGGTAGAGAAAAATCTGTATATAACAGGAGTGGAGTTATGAAACCAACCGTCAAACCTGCAGTTCCAAATTTTTCCTCTGGTCCTTGTGCAAAGCGTCCGGGATACAAACTGGAAAATCTAAAAGATGCCCCTCTTGGGAGATCCCATAGAAGTTCACTGGGTAAAGCAAAGCTAAAGAAATCCATTGATGAAACAAAAAGAATTCTAGAAATTCCTGAAGATTATCTTGTTGGCATTGTTCCTGCTTCCGATACAGGTGCAATGGAAATGGCTATGTGGTCACTGCTCGGACCTAGAGGCGTTGATGTATTTTACTGGGAATCCTTTGGTAAAGAATGGGCCAATGATATACAGAAGCAGTTAAAATTACCAAATGTTAGGGTTTTCGAGGCGGCTTATGGTAAAATACCGGATCTTAAGCAGGCAGATTTTAAAAATGATGTTGTCTTTGTGTGGAATGGTACCACCAGCGGTGTAAAAGTTCCAGACGGAAATTGGATTCCGGATAATCGCGAAGGATTGACTATTTGTGATGCAACTTCTGCCGTATTTGCCATGCCAATTCCATGGAAAAAGCTTGATGTTGTCACTTTCTCATGGCAAAAGGTTCTTGGAGGTGAAGCTGCTCATGGAATGCTTGTGTTATCACCAAGGGCTGTTAAGCGTCTTGAAAGTTATACCCCATCCTGGCCAATGCCCAAGATTTTCCGTCTTACAAAGAAAGGTGAAGTAATGAAAGATATATTCGAAGGAAATGTTATTAATACTCCATCAATGTTATGCAATGAAGATTACCTTGATGCTCTTGCCTGGGCAGAAAGTATAGGTGGATTAAAGGCTCTTATTAAAAAGTCCAATGAGAATCTGGAAGTGTTTGAAAGGTTCGTGAAAACACACAGTTGGATCCATTTTCTAGCAGAAACTCCTGAAATTAGATCAAACACAAGTGTCTGCTTTAAGGTTGATCTTTCACCAGAGCAGGTTAAGGCCATGGTAAAGCTTCTCGAAAAAGAGGGAGTTGCCTATGACTGTGCTTCTTACCGTGATGCTCCTCCCGGGCTCCGTTTCTGGTGTGGTGCTACTGTAGAAAAATCTGATATAGAAAAACTCCTGCCATGGCTTGAGTGGGCTTACGAGGAAGCTAAAAAGGCGGTTTAAACAGGCTACTTCCAATTCTCTTTATTAATAATAACGGGGGTGCTTTATGGAAGGAATAAGAAAGCCTGCTGTTGCAGGTTTGTTTTACCCCGAAGATTCTATAAATCTAAAGAGAATGATTAATAACTTTCTTTCGAATGTACCACCCTCAACTCTTCGATATTTCAAAAAGAATGACATCGATAACTTTTTTGGGGTAATATCACCCCATGCAGGATACATTTATTCAGGTCCTGCTGCCGCATATGCATATTCGCTACTCAAGCAAAAATCGTATGATACTATCTTTCTTATAGGACCCAGTCATTTTGCTAATTTCGAAGGCTTTGCCCTACCTTTTTATGAATCCTTTGATATGCCATTAGGAAAGATTGATGTAGATCAGGAAGTACAAAAAGAGCTTGTTGAAAAGAGCGGGGGCTTTTTTGATTTTATAAATTCCGCTCATATTAGAGAGCATAGCCTCGAAGTACAATTACCGTTCCTGCAGGTTGTTCTGGATGGGAAATTTAAGATTGTACCGATGCTAATGGGAGAGCAAAATTACAAAAATGTTGAAGCGGGTGCTGAAATTTTATATAACTTTCTCAAGCATTATGAGAAACACTACCTGATAGTAATCTCCAGTGATCTATCCCATTATCACTCAGGCGAAGAAGCAAAAAGAATGGATGAAGAGCTTATTCAAATTGTATCAAAGATGGAAGCACAACAGCTCATGGAAGAAGCCCGAAAAGGAAGGATTGAAGCCTGTGGAGCAGGTCCGATTTCTATTATCCTTAAACTTGGCAATATGCTCAATAGAAATCACATTAAACCCCTTGTATATATGAATTCAGGAGACACTTCAGGCGATTACTCTCAGGTTGTGGGATATCTTTCTGCCGCAATATGGTAATAAATAAGGAAGAAAAATGAGCCTGATTTTCGGGAATAACATACCCTCAATATTAAGAATAGCAATAAGCGTTATCGATATCATCTGTGTAGCTTATCTGCTTTATTTTGTCTATAAACTTTTCGAAGACACAAATTCCATCAGTATAGTTAAAGGCTTTATTACTATTATTGTTTTAAATATAATTGCCCGCTTTGCAGAGTTAAAAACGCTTGAATCGATATTTAACTATGTTGTTGCTAATTTTGTAATATTAATTGCAGTATTATTCCAGCCCGAAATAAGAAGATTTCTAACACGGGTAGGGCAGGGAGGTTTCACAAAAACAAAGTGGCAAATATCCCTGGAAGCTATAAATGAAATAGTAAAAGCTGTCTTTCAAATGTCAGAAAAGAAGATGGGAGCACTAATAATAATAGAAAGAAAAGTTGGTTTAAAGCAACTTATAGATGAATCGGTAACAATAGATGCTCCTGTAAAAGCAGAATTACTGCTTTCAATATTTCACAAGGGAAACATACTTCATGATGGTGCGGTTCTTATAATTGGAGACAGAATAATAGCAGCAAGAATAATTATTCCAAATGTAAAAGTAGAAGGAAGCTTTAAGAAAAAATCCAAGGTGGGGACTCGCCATATGGCGGGGGTTGCAGTTACCGAGGATAGTGATGCTATAAGCATAATTGTATCGGAAGAAACCGGATCAATATCTATTGCTTACAAAGGAAAAATGGAAAGCGATCTTAACGAAACAACTTTTTTAAGGAGAATGCATGAGGCTCTGGAAAATCAATAAGATAGCTAAATGGATAATTTCTGACTGGCAGAAAAAAATCATATCTCTTGTCGTAGCAATGCTTCTCTGGTACATAGTCAATTACCAGGCATATGATGAGCTTACCTTTTCGCTCCCAATACAGTACAAAAATCTTCCAAAAGAATTACAGATCATAGAAATATATGATACACTTGTCCCTATTCTGGTTAAGGGACCACGAGAAAGAATCAAAAGCCTTGACTTTTCAAAGATGGTTAAGGTATCCGTTAATCTGGAGAAGGCTTCTCCTGGAATAAATACTTTTTTAATAGAAACTGAATTGAAAGATCCCAAGCCAGATGTTTCCTTTACTTTGCTAAAGGAAAAGGCTTCTTTAAAAATAGACCAGGTTTCTTCAAAAATAGTATTCGTCCGTCCTATTTTAACCGGTGAACCATCAACCAATTATGTAAAAGAAGAAATGTTTATTAACCCAAGAATGGTAACTATAAAAGGTCCCAAGAGTCTTATTGATCAGATTAACTATGTCGAAACTACACCTCTTTCAATAGAAGGAGTTAGTAGCGACATTACAGAAAAAATTCCTCTAAACCTTCCTAAAAATGTCTCCGTAGAAGGAGATGATAAAGTATACCTTACCATAAGAATTGTTAAAAAAAGCGTGGATTAAACTATCCTTCAATTTGACCGAATAGAAAGAATAGAGTAAAATTTATGCTTTTTAGATTCAGAGGTAGCTTAATACAATATAGGAGAGTAATTTGAGTTATACTTATAAAACAAAACACTGGAAATTAGAGATAATAATAAGCATAATTGCTCTGGTTACTGTGATGATTTTTTCTCTCGACGGAACAAGGGAATTTTTTCTTGAAAATCTTCTGGAAAATCAGTACGAAGAAATATCTCAATTTAAGAGAGTTTCCGAGGCATTAAAAAGAAAATACATTAATAAAAACGACCTGCTATATATTGAATCCATCATTGACAGCCTTGAGGAGAAGGACTTCATTTTAAAAGATGATGTAAAGCTCTTAAAAGCCAGAATGTTTGAAAAATCTGGTAATGTAAACAAGCAAACTGAAGCTTTAGAAAAAATCATAAAAAGCTCTCAGGATGAATTGTCCAGAATAGATGCAATCATCTCCCTTTCCGAAATATATTCTAGCCAGGGAAGAAGAAAAAAGGCAATAGAAATACTTGAAAAAAGCAAAGATTTTAGTTCAAGTTACCGAAAGAATGAAATAAATCTAAAACTTGCACTACTAAATTATAACGAGGGAAACTTTGGAAAAAGCGGAGAGTATGTAAAAAATATAGAATGTATTGAAAGTAAATATAAAGACATTATCAATAAAATAATTGAAAAAAACTGGAATAAATACACCCAACCTGAAAAGAAAAGCTTTCTTAAAGCTATACTTTTATCAAAAGATTTTAAAATTTATTCTTTATTGCTAAAACGCTATGTACTAGAATACAACATTCCGGAAAATGAGGTTGAAGAATTAACGCTAAGTCTTGTATATAACTGTCATCAGCCCTATGTCAAAAGCTTTCTTGACTTTCTATCCTCAAGATATGAATCCATTGCTAATGAAATGCTAGACCTTTACAACCTGTCAAAAGAAAATATAAGAAGCCACTCCGGTAGCGTTAGAGGAGCATATTATTACAAACTTATTCGCCCATTTAACAGAAAGGCAAGATATAACTGGGAAAAGGCTTTTAAATATGCGGATCAATATCTAAAGGGTGAAATTGACCCTCAATATTTGAAAAAAATACTATCAATAACAATAAGGAATCTGCTGGCCTACCAGAAGTATGAACTTATAACAAACCTTATTGAATCCAGTAGCATTTCCAATAGAACGGCAAATAATTTAATCCAAAATTTTGAAGACATTTCTTTTTGGAATGGTTACGCATTTTATCAGGTAGGAGACCTTGACAAAGCTCAACATTGGTTTGAAAGAGCAATTTCTATAATTCCCGATGGATATTTTGCCATTCATGCGAAAACTTTCATCCTGGAAATTATGAGAAACAAAGAAATTCCTCAAGAGAATTACATACAGACAATAAAAGACAAGTTTGAAAATAGCGAAGATATAACAGGTAAAAATTTTTATGGCCGTCTTCTTTTTGGATTACTTGATAATTCAAAGCGAGAAAGTTTAAAAAAGACCTTAAGCGATCTCTTATACAAAGTCAGTAACAATCCCTTATTAAACTTTGAAGAAAGCATCCTTGGAAAATTAAAACAGAATGACAGCTATATACGCTTCGTTGTTTACACAAGGAACGGTCTTCTTGACAAAGCCAGGGCAATTCTCTCTGCTGCAGAAATTCAGGACCCTACAATTCAGGATTTGCTTATCTGCAGAGAATTGATTAGGAATAAAGACTTTTCATTATCACGTCCTTATTTTTCAAAACTTATAAATTCGGATTTTATCAATCAAAATTTTGCATTTCTACCCCGTGATGTTCAAACAATACTATACCCCACACCTTATGACAGCGAAATAAAAGTCGCTCTTAACAGTCTCAAAGATGTTAGCATCGACAAAAATCTCGTTTATTCTATAATTCGTAGTGAAAGCTCTTACATTCCAACTGCAAAATCAAGAGCCGGGGCTAGAGGTTTGATGCAACTATTACCTTCTACAGTCCGACTCATATCAAGTGAGAGTCTAAAAAAAAGATACTATAGCTTATATAACCCTCTTTTTAATATCATCCTTGGTACAAAGTTCCTGAATAATTGTATTAAGGAATATGGTTTTTTAAATGCTCTGGCTTCATATAATGGAGGAATAAGAATTATAAATACCATAGAAAAAAAATTCTCTCCAAAAAATAATCTTGAATTAATGGAAATAATTCCATACACAGAAACCCGTGAATATGTAAAAAAAGTTATTTCAGATTACTACCGCTACCAGTATCTATACAATGAAGAAAACCTGGATCTCGTATTTCTAAAATTAATACAAAAGAAGGAAAGCTAGAATACAAAAACCAAATTTCATTTTACAATTTTAAAAAGTCTGGAAGAATGTGCCTTCATATCCAGCAGTACAAGAATCTTTGTACGAGGTATAAGAATTTCTTCTTCCGTCCATACATCCTTTAAACAGTGTATAGATTGAGTATGGGATCCATACTGGTTTAAATCTATTGTGAATGTCCTTGTAAGGTTCCCAAAATTTAAAAGACATAAATAACCCGATGTATTATAGTATATTCGAGGAAATTCTTTTTCCATAAGATCGAGTGCAAAAGTTTCTCCCTGAAAACACTTTTCGGAAAGATCTATAATTTTATAAATAACAGGCCAATCTTCTTCCTCCAGCACAGAAAAATCATCAGAAAAGAAAAGGACTCCCCCTGTAATTATCTTCGCATTTAAATCAGTCAACTTTTCTTCTCTGCTAAGCCTTCTATGAGCATTATGAATTACAAAACTATCTGGATCTATAATCCATAGTTTTTTATTTAATACTCCTCTTGTAAGAATATTTCTAAGAGATTTTTTCACACCTACTGATCTTCCAAACCGGTTCCAGAATGGTGCGGTATCTGTTCCCATATGTATAGTCATAATTTCACCAACAGAAGCCGAAAGAGGAACGCCGTTTCCTATAAAAATTATATTTTTGCCAGCAGCTTCGCAAATAACTCTAAGACCTTCTTTAAAAAGCTCAGGCAAAGACAAGCGTAAATTTATACTTCGCCCTTCTCTCATACAGGCCCCATACATAAAATCTATCTTCAACAGAGAAAAGCCCCAGAGTTTCGTAAAAGTCTCAACTACCCGCTTAATATAATCCTTAAAAAGAGGCAAAGAAACATCAAGACAAACACAATTATTTCTATTCCTGACAGGATTTCTGCCTGCAGGCACAGGTCTATTGTTTTTATCTCTCAACATAAATTCCGGGTAGAGTGAAAGCAGAGTAGAATCTTTATCTGCTATAAAAGGAGCTATCCATATCGCAGGCTTATAACCTGCCTCCTTTATAGCCTGAGAGAGCTCTTTCATTTTTCCATCAAAAGCCTTATTCAACTCAAGCCAGTCCCCAACATACTTTTGATAGCCCTCATCAATCAGAACATACTCGATGGGAAGTTGATGCTCCTTGATTGTCCTTAAATTTTTATAAATTAAATCAGGAGTAATCCTGTCCTTAAAGGCATTCCATGAACTCCATCCTGAAATATTTTTTACGGGTATTCTTAATTTCATCTTTTTCTGAATATATAAACCATATTGTTTCATAAGTTCAAGTGCTTTACCCTTAGCCAGAATAATTCCATCAAGTTGAATTTCTTCTCCAGGATTTATTATTTTTCTTCCAAAATCAAAAATTGTAGAAAAATATGAAGACCCTTCCCTCTTGAAATTAAACAATATCGAAACAAACTGATTAAATGGAACTGACTGGCCGATGAAAAGACTTTCTTTCTTTTCCTGATTATATACAATGGCAAACATCTCCGAAGAGTATTCTTTAGAATCTGAAGACAAAAAAAAGGGAAAATCCTTTTTTAACTCCACAAAAGTCTTAGACCAGGACTGAAAACCATTATGGAAAAAAGAGAATTTACAGGTATTATCTATCTCAAAATTTGTTTTATTCTCTACTGGGAAAAAAAGTCTTTTTAATCTTATAGGAGAAGAATGAATGTTTTTTATAGAAAGATTAAGAAGGTATCCAAGGCCGGGAACAAAATCCCATTTTCCCTTTATTTCTGAATATTGATTTTTAAATAATAAATTATCACTCCTTTTAGAAGGAATATACTCAAAACAAAGCTTTCTATCCCTACTCCTAAACTCAAGCTCTAAAAAAGGAAAAAAGGGGGCTTTAATTCCGTTTTTTTGCTTCAAATCATTCTTCATATAAAAACTCCTTAAGTTTAAAGATTTATAAAGTATATATCTGGCTTTCTTTTTGTGCAAGCATAATGAAAGACCTTTGATGATAATTAGACACCATTTTCTGGTTTAACCCGAAGAATATACTACAGCAATTGACAATTGTAATTCAAGATTTTATATTAAATAACAAAAGGAGAACATGGTGAATTCAATAGTAATTCCGCCTTTACACACCGAACTAAAGTCGATTGAGGATAAGCTTGGGATGCTTAAGGGTTTTAGTTTTTTGCCCTTGGGAGAAAAGCCTTTGGCATTTCCAGATAATGTATTTATTGATTTTACTTTTGATTTTTTTGATCAGGAGGTTTCTTCTTTTTTTTTAATCCAGCAGGCAGGTTTGATTATAAAAATACTGGAAGAAGCTAATTTTAAAAGTGATAGCATAGTGGTTTTAAGATCCTATCCGTTTAGAACAAACATAAATAAACTTATTCTTAAGCAAAGAATTCTGGATAAGGTTATGGAAATCCTGGAGGAATTCTTTAATATTAGAATCTTTTTTCTCCCAACTATAATTTCCCGTAATGGATTTTCAAGGAGTAAAAATCCGGCATTAAGATTGATAAATTCCATGCGCATTGATAAACCTGCGAGTATTGAGGTTAAGGATATTTCAAGATTTTTTTTAATTTATGAAATGGATATAATTGACTTTTTTTCTTCCCATTTTGAAAAGATTCACAAAAATAGAGCAGTGATAGAAGGACTGGAATTAACCCTTGGAGAAATTCACGGGCGGGCGATACCTGTTACTGGAGAAACATCCATTCAGTTTAATCAGCACAATTTTATCCATTTTGAGTATCCTATGGAGAATAGTGAAACAATTCGATGCTTGAATTATGAGCTTGAAGATATGCTGATGGATATAACAAGCTTTTTGTTTTAGGGAAACCCAATGTTTTAAATAAAAAAGGGTAGTCAGCTGGACTACCCTTTTAAAAATCAAAGTTTGTCAACTTATTTTGTTATCGAGAAGTTGGTACAGATAAATTTCAAAGGAACTCCACCAGTGCCACTGATTTCAAAACCGAACTGAACTGCACCAACTGTTCCACTGCTGCTTATCCATCCCTGGGCCACTATCCAGTTAAGAATAGCCTTTATATCTACGGTACCTTTGGTTACCTTTGCTGGTTTCCAGGAACCATCGGTTGAAGTAACTGCTACAAAGGAAACCACATTATTGCCACCACGATATACATTCCAGGTATATCCACTAATATTTATATTTGTTGCACTCGGTATTGGTGCTCCTGAAGAATCCCACCCTGCGGCAATAGGGCTAACATTTCCGCTTGTATACATCCATATCATAACCTCACTAGGTACCCATATATCGTATGCTACTTCCCAGTTTCCAGTAGAGGGTACAATAACCTCAAAACTGCTTGTTAAGGTACCAATTGAACCTATTGTTTTATTCAGATTAACAAGCCCTGTGTTTGGATATGACTTAACCCCGCTGGTATCTGGCTGGGTAGAAACAACATACCAGTAGCTGTATGAATAAGCTGTTAGAGTCTGGGTGTTGGTTTCTGTAGTTCCCCAGACATTGTTATAGACCGTATATTCACCCAGAACATATTTGTCATAATTTCCACTTCCAATGAATGGTCCTTCGCCCATTGGGCCTCCAGGATAGGGTGCAACCCAGAGCCATGGATAATATTGCCCGTTATTGAGCTCGGGATTAAGCCCACAAGAAAATCCCTGACACATATATAGATTCTGATTATACTGTACTATCATACCGATGGTGTTATAGACCACCTGTGAATTCCATATAGGATAGTCGGAACTGGCATATGAACTAACCGCACTCCTGCTTGAGCTCACGCTCGAACTTGCAGAAGAAATAGCAGAGCTGATCAAAGATGAAGCCCTTGAACTGATACTGGATGAACGGCTGGAGCTAACCAATGATGAGGAGCTTACTGTGCTGCTTATAGAGGAAGCTCTGGAACTTACACTGGATGTTACTGAAGTACCATTAATCTCTACATGACTATAAGAATATAATCCTTTGTAATGAATGTAGTAATATCCATTCTGTGTTGGAGGCAAACTTCCTGAACTTATATACTGGTTCTTAATATTTACACCGTTTATATCCAGTATATCCAGATTCCACGAGTTAATGTAATTAATTGTGCCGCTTGTCTGCCAGTATTTATCTCCAGCTCCATCAAATGAAAAGGGAAGACTTATATTCTGATATTGAACAGAAGTTGTTGAAGAAGTAGAACTTAAGGTACTACTTACACTTGATGAACGTGCAGAAGAAATGGAAGAAGAAACACTTGATCGGCTTGAAGAAGAGGCTATAGAGCCTGTGGATGAAACACTGGACAAAACCGAACTGCTTGAACTGGAACTACCAGGCTCAATACCCCAGGAAAGTGTTCCGTTAACATAGGCTGTAACTTTTTCCCAGTCAACATAAGAAGTGGAAGGATTATAAGAATAGTTTTTTGTACTGTCTATGGTTGACCAATCGCTTTTCCATATTCTTGCCTGAATTTCCACAGATGCGCCTGCAGCCAGATTTCCTGCCGCACTTGCGAAAGAGATTTCCTGATATGCTTCAGCATCGGTATAAATTGGACTCATGGCAACAAAAACGCTCTGCACATTACCGCTTCCTATGGGTGAATAATCACACGCGAAGTTGTAAGAAGTGCTACCCTGGTAAGTAAAGTAGTAGCGAATTTTTACTGTAGAAAGAGCTATTGTTGAAGAGCTTGTGTTTACAATTTTTATTCTCTCGTATATCTGATTCTGAACAGTTGCACCACTCTGGAAGGTTTGAATTTTAACAGGGCCTGTCGCTTTAGAGGGTTCGTTAATTTCGCCTTTTTGATCCTCATTAGCAGTTTGTTCCATACTGCAAGCCGCAAGTACAAATAAATAAAAAGCCACAGTCAAAAAATAGAATCTTTTACTTATTGAAACTCGCATCTTTCTCCTCCTTTATTGATATCTTGGAAATAAAAAAACAAAAAGCCCCTACATATTTGTTATAGAAGGAGGTAGAATTTAATAGGATTATTATACAATGAAATATTGTTGATGATGCAGTACCTGAAGTATGGATTTAACCATACCTGTGGTATTGAATTTTAAAAGGCTATATTTTATTTTGCTTCTCCAAAAAATACTCAATCTTTTTTCCCAAACCATTTTTAAAAAAATCCGATAAGATAATATAAAAAATTTTTTAAATCAATTCGAGGATAAATATGAAAAAAATCTTGTTCGCCTGCATTCTCTTTTTTATAAACTCTTCTGTCTTTTCAGTGTCTGATGGTAGTCAATGGATATATGTAGAAAGTGCCTCGGTTGGTACAGGCATGGGTTATACCGGTGTGGCTTCGCTTCAGTATGCGGGAGATTTCTTTTATAACCCTGCCTCTCCCTCTTTTATAAAGAATTTCACAATATTTGGCAACACAACGATTTTTTCAAAGGACTTTTTGCTTAATGCAGGTGTTGCAATTCCACTTCCCTACGGAGTCATTACAGCCGCCGGGAAATTTCAAAATAGTGAAAAGTTAGTCGGAAATGTTAATGCCTTTCAAATTGGATTTTCAAAGGCGTTGTCGAAGGATTTTTGCCTTGGTTTTAAAGGCTCTTTCTACAATCAAGTGGCACTTTCATCAGCCACAAATTCAAATTTTATTTCCGACATAGGAGTAGCCTTTGATGTTGGAGCAGTTTTTATTCTTCCTGATGTTTTTCAAAATTCAGATGGCTTTACAATTAAAAAAAATACATTTGGAATAACTATCCATGGTTTAGGGAAGCCCTCTGCTGTGCATAGAGATTCTCCTATTCCTGCAATGGGATTTAGAGCAGGATATGGATTTCAATGGATAGAAACGAAGAATTTTAATGTCTTCTCTTCAATTGAAGGAACTTTTGACTTCTTTCCCTCAAACTGTTATGGAAGTTTTGGTTTAACACTTGAGCTATTTAATATTTTTAAATTAAGGGGAGGGCTTATTTATGGCAACAATGGAATTGGAAATATTTCCGAAGGACTTTCAATATACACATTGGGAGCCTCTCTTTGCTATACCTTTGGAGAAATACCTATAGAAATATTTTATTCATATAATCCTGCAGTTTTTAAATCTATTCCAGAAGATTCGCATTTTATTGGCTTCGAAATAGGCTTCGGCAGTCTTGACAGAAAGGGGCCGGAGATAAAGCTTGAGATAGAAGGACTTGTTTCAAATACAATTTATGTTTCTCCAAATTATGATGGTTCTCAGGACCTGCTCGATATTGGCTTAAACATAAAGGATGAAAACTCAATAGTGGATTGGAAACTTTTTATATTAAATGAGAAAAGAGAAATTGTCCGCAGTTTTTATGGAGAAGAAGAAAGGGATGTGGCATTTGATTTTAATGTACTCTGGAAAAAACTCTGGATAAAGAATGAGGTTGTCCCTGTGCCAGAAAGGATTTACTGGGACGGCACTTCTGATAGGGGTGAGCATCTTCCAGATGGGGTTTATTATCTGTTTGCAGAAGCAACAGATGAATTGAATAACAGGGGTGTGTCCACAACCAATAAGATTATTCTTGATACTACTCCTCCTTCTGGCTCTTTATCTCTTTTTAATAATATAATTTCACCTAACGGAGATGGAAGGAATGATAGTATAATAATTTCTCAGAATCTTTCGGGTGGAGACTTATGGAAGGGAGAGATTCGGGATTCGGAAGGAAGTAAAATAAAGGAATGGATATGGAATAATGACCCCCCGATGAATCTTGAATGGGATGGAAGAGATGAAAATAAGCGAATTGTACAGGAAGGGACATATAACTACATTGTATATGGAACGGATATGGCAGGGAATAAATTACTTCTAACAATACCAGATATTTATCTTAGCCTTAAGCAATACTCTGTTTTTATTTCAATTGACAAGAAATACTTTTCTCCTGCTTTCGAAAGTCTTAAGATTAAGACATTTTTTATGGAGACAAATGGTTTAAAGGAATGGATCCTGACTATAAAGGATGCAAATGGTATAAAGGTCAAAGAAATAAAGGATAAAATAATCCCTTCTTATCTATACTGGGATGGAACAGATTTAAGGAACAAGAGAGTGGGTGATGGAAATTATAAAATAAGCCTTTCTGCAACATATCAGAATGGGGAGACTTCCTTTTCTCGTGGAGTGGATGTAATTGTCGATAGTACTCCTCCTGTTTTAAGGTTTTCGAGTAGCCCAGAAATTTTTGCTCCAGATGGAGATGGGGAGAATGAGGAGCTTTTAATTAATTTTTCCACTGTTGATCTTTCGGGAATAAGAAGATGGAAAATAGAAATAATGGATCCTGATAATAAGCCTTTCAAGGTTTTTGAAGGTAAAGGAGAGCCTTCAAAAAATATTCGCTGGAATGGACGTTCTGATAATGGAGAACTTGTTGAAAGTGCACAGGATTATCGTGTGGTTATTTTTGCAGAAGATGAGGCAGGTAACAAGATTGAAAAAGAGGTTGGAAAAATTAAAGTAGATGTGCTTGTCGAAAAAATGGAAAGGGGGTTGAGAATTCGCATTAATAATATTGAGTTTGAGTTTGGCAAGGCAACTTTAATGCAAAAGAAGAAGCTTATCCTTGACAGGGTTGTTGAAATTCTTCAGAAGTATAATCGTTACAGGGTGGAGATTCAGGGACACACAGATAATATTGGTTCGGAACAGAAGAATAAAGAACTTTCTATTGCAAGGGCTCGCACTGTTTATGACTACCTTGTTGCACATGGGATTAATAGAAATAGACTCTCACTGAATGGTTTTGGTTATAAATATCCAATAGCCGATAATTCTACTGAAGAGGGCAGGAGGAAGAATCGCAGAGTGGAATTCATTCTTCAGAAAGACTGAATTAGAAAGAATGTATTTTTTTAACCCACTCCGAAGGATTTTTATCAGAAAAAAAGCAGGATCCTATTACAAGAAAGTCAGCACCACTTTCTAGAATATTCATGTAGTTTTCCCTGTCAATACCACCGTCAACCTGGATGATAATATTTCTATCTCCAATAAAGGATTTCAAGCGTTTAATCTTTGATATAGATTTTTTTAAAAATTTCTGTCCTGAAAAACCGGGCTCAACGCTCATTACAAGTATAAGCTGGATACTGTCTAGATAGAGTTTTAATCTTTCGACAGGAGTATCAGGTTTTATGGATATCCCTGCAGTTTTCCCATTTTTTTTTATGTATTCAATGTATTTTAGTAATTTCTTCGTAGAAGACTCAAGGTGAAGGGTTATATTGGACACTGGAAGTTTAGCAAAGTCTTTCAGTTTTTCTATATTGTCAAGCTCAATCATAAGATGAACATTTGCGGGTATTAAGGTTCTTCTGGTAATATCCTCTATAAACTTTTTGCCAAATGAGATATTCGGGACAAAATGATTGTCCATTACATCATAATGTATCATATCAACGCGGGATTTTTCTATTATTTTTAAAGCCCTTTTCATATCATAAAAATCTGCTGCAAATATTGAAGGAGCAACCAGCTTATTCATAGGGAATTTCCTTTATAAAGTTATTATCAACAAATAAACTTAATTTAGCCTTTCCATAAGCCTTAAAACAGACAACAATCCAGTCTCCATATTTAACAGGTTTATTCAGTATTTCCCTCTGTTCGTTTGCTTCATCTGAGAGTATAATTTTCACATCTGCAGTCTTCTGAGAAAGATTTTCGTTGCTGGAAGATTCCCCGGGAGAAATGGATGTAAGACTTTCCAGCTTATAGCTAAAAACAAGGTACCTTGCTATTTGTCTCTTTTGATTATTTTCTTCATAAATACCAACCCTCAGACGAATCTCAGAGTTCTTTGGCACTACAGTGTTTGAGAGGATGTTTTGCTCAACAACAAGACCATCCTCTTCTGGATTTGAAACAGGGGTCCCTTCTATTACTGGTTGTACTGAGTTTAGTAAAAGAGTGCGGGCTACTATTTCAAGAGGTTGTTTTGTGTAATCCCCTATTCGATATTGTCCTTCTCCAACATCTGAATTTACAAGAAGGTTAATCCTGACTTCTCTATCCACTTCCTTTCCTGGAGGAATATCCTGGCTTATCACGGTATTAATTGCATAGTCTGCTGATTGGATTACAGTAATGCTGTAAGTTATATTTAGTTTTGTGAGAAGATTTTCAGCCTCTTCTCTATTCATACCTACTAAATTTGGAACTGTATAAACATCCTTTCCCATACTCACAAGGAGTGAAACAGTTCTTCCCTTTCTTACAGAAGATCCCTTTGATGGATACTGATCCAGAACAGCATATTTCTGTGAATTAGTATCAAACTTACTTGTTATTTCAACGACAAGCCCTTTATCCTGAAGTTCAATAGCAGCCTCTATAACATTCATTCCTACTACTGAGGGAACCTTTACAACAGGTTGTGCAACACTGGCTATAAGGATTACTATAAAAGAAAAAACTATAGCCGTTATCCCTGCAAGAATAAAAAAGAAAAACATCCTTCTTACAAAACGTGTGTAGATATCCGCCCCTTTGGCACTAAAGAAATCCCGTGTCTTTTTTTCAATTTTAAAGAAGGTCATCTTTAATTTTTGAAAAACATTCTGGGTTTGAATATTAGATTTCATAAAATCTCTCCTCAAAAACTTACCAGTAATTGCCTGTAACAGGTTTATATCCATTTATAAAGCTAATATAATCCATCTCTTTTTTTCCCCATGGCTTTAATTTTAAAATACGGATTCCACCTTCTTTACACTTTACAATAAGTGCCTTTTTATCTGATTGTATTATCTTACCAGGCTCGGTGGAGGCATCTCTATCTTGCTTTTCTATTTCAAGAAGCGATATTGTTAAGGAATTTTCCTTTTTTTCTCCAGAGGCTGAAGAATTTTTATACATTGAGTAAATACCGGGCCAGCTATAGTAAGCTCTCCATCGATTAAAAATTTCCTTCGCGCTCATAAGGCTGAAGGATATAAAACCATCTTCTTTTTTGATTCGATGTGTCATTGTTGCCAATTTTTCATCCTGGGCTTTTCTCTCTGCTTTACCTTTGCTTATTAACTCTATGGCTTCTATTAATAGATGAGCACCTTCTTCCGAAAGCCTTTTTGATAGGGTTATATAATTGTCATTCTCAAGGATATTTACTTCCCTTTGTAAAATTATATCCCCTTTATCCAGTTCTTTTGACAAATACTGTATGGTGACTCCAGTGACAGAATCCCCATTAAGAAGTGATGCCTGTATCGGAGAAGCCCCTCTATATTTTGGTAGAAGGGAGGCATGGAGATTTATAAAGCCGCAGGGAGAGATATTTAGAAGGTTTTCGGGGATAATAAACCCATAAGATACTACCACGGAAATATCTGCCTTAATGGATTTCACTTTCTGTTGGAAAGAGGCATCTTTGAGGTCTTCGGGTTGAAGAACAGGAATACCTTTTTCAACAGCAAAAAGCTTGACCGGGGTATGGTGTATTTCCTTCAGATTTCTCCCAAACGGAGTATCGGGATTTGTTATTACTGATAGAATTCTGTATTTATTATAAATTAACTCCAGAGCGGGGATAGAGAAATCAGAACTTCCCCAGAACAAAACTGTCATAGGCAAATATTCCCCAGTTTCCTTTTATTGAGCTCGAGAATAGCTTCTATTTTTTCTTTGTTTTTTTCGCGCTCTTCAGGAGAAAAATAGTCTATAAAAAGTCTCCCTTCAAGATGATCGATTTCATGCTGAAGAACCCTTGCAAGAATGCCATCGGCATCAATAAGTATAACCTTTCCACCGGGCAGGACTCCTTTTACTTTAACCTTTCCGGGCCTGCTTACAGACCCCCATACCTCCGGTATTGATAGACATCCCTCTTCACTCTCTTCTTCTTCAATTGAACGATATATTATTCTTGGATTAAGGAGGGTTATTTTTTTGTCTTCGTTAGATTTTGTAAGATCCACAACAAGAATTCTCTTTGGTATTCCAACCTGGACCGCGGCAAGCCCAATACCCCCCTCTTCTTTTAAGGTTTCCATCATCCCATCGGTAATTTTAAGGATTTCTTTTGAAATTTCCTTTACTTCTTCTGCTTTATGTCTTAAAATTGGATTACCATAGGTAATAATTTCAAGCTTTGCCATTAATTTTCCTCTTTTTGCTTTTTTTAAAACCCAGAAGCGTTTTGCTTTCATTGAAGCTATAAGGGTTAACCTTTAATCTCTACTAATGAGGTTTATGAAGTAATATTTTAAAGCAAAAACTCACTAAAGCAAATATTTGGAAGGGAAAATTTTAATTGTTCTTTAAAACTTTCCATTATTGCTTTTTTTTATTAAAATATAAGTGGAGACTGTTTTATACTTGTTATATGGGAGATTTTCTATGAATTCCGAGGTTTTTTCAGTAGCAATAGATTACTCAATATTGCTTTTCCATAAGTTTACCAAGTTTGTAAGGAAAAATAATTTCAGAAAGGATGTAAAAGCCACCCCAAAGGAAAAGAATCAAGCCTTCATTGTAAGAGAGCATTCAATACAAGAATTTAGAAAGACAATTAAGGATTTTAATCCTTTAAATGCAAGATTGTCATTCGATGAGAAAAAGTTAATTTTACTCTTACTTGGAGCAAGCCTCTATGGACAGAATGGAATAAATATATGGCAGGCAATCTCATTTTTTCACAGGCTTCCTTTTCGTGCCATGAAAGCAGTAGCTAAGATTATGGACCAGGGAAGTGGGATCCTTAAGAGTGGTTTAATGATGTGTCAGGAAAGCGATTTTCTTGGGACTTCTATGTCTATTGATGAAATGGCAGAGTTTTATAATAACAGAAGGGTTTATCTATCTCCGGTGGCACTTAATACATTATTTAGCAACTTTACAGGTAAGAATCTATATGGGGTGGCTGATTATACGCTTTCAGAAAAGTATAAAAATATAGACATTCTCCTGAATGATATATCAAGTATTATGCGATATGTGTTTTTCCTTTCCAATTTTTATAAGGTTAATTCTGCTTACTCTTTTTCCAGAGAAGATATTTATGAAAAAGGGGATTTCGCAAAAACTTTGAAGAGATTCAAAAGAAATATTGTTTACTCCAGGCTTAATATTAATTTAAAGAAATTTCTAAAGGAGAATAATCTCTCTAATATAGAGTTTGTGATGCTTCTATTTTTTATTTACAAGGTTATAGTTTTAAAAGAGGTGGTAATCAATAGCATTGAAGAGGTCCTTGCAAATCTTGCGTTTATACCTTCTCAGATAAAGAAGATTTTAGGGTGCTTTTCTAAAGACAGTGTGTTTATGCGTGAGAAATTTATAGAGGGCTTTGAGTTTTACCCCGGTCTTTCCTATGAGGAAGATATGCAGGATGAAGAAAGCGAAGAAGAGCAGGAAATAGAGTATGAACTTATAGGCTATTCTCCTGACTATACTGCCATATCAATTTCTAAAGATAAAATTTACAGTCTTGTTTTTTCCGAAGAGGAAGAGAAGGGAAAGGCAATACCAAAAACGGAAAAAGGAAAGATTTATAGCAAAGGTGAAAACCTTTTGCCGGAGTGGATGCGAAGCAGGGGATTATTTGAAATAATCATTCCTGGCGTAACAATCAGGGATATAATTCTTGATGAGGAAGTAAAGAAGGAGCTTCTGGGTGCAGTTGATCTTACAAGAGCAGTTGATACTATGAAAAAGTGGGAAATTAAACCAAATCTTTCTTCAAAGTCTTTTGGCTCGGTAAAAATACTGCTTTATGGTCCTTCGGGAACAGGCAAAACTATTACCGCCCAGGCTCTGGCAGGTGAGGTTGGAGCAGATTTATTTAAGGTAGATGCCAGCAATCTTGTAAGTTCCTGGGTTGGAGAAAGCGCAAAAAATGTAAAGAGGGTTTTCAGGGAATTTTATAAATATGCGAGTGTTTCGAAGAAGAGAGTCTTTCTCTTTATGAATGAGGCGGATCAGCTTTTAAGTGCGCGTGGAAGTATTACACAGGCTGCTGATAAAGAATATAACCAGATGCAGAATATACTTCTTGAGGAACTGGAAAATTTTGATGGGGTTTTTCTCGCAACCACAAATCTTGTGGATGTTCTGGATACAGCATGGAATAGGCGCTTTAATATCAAGATAAAATTTGATATACCAAGATATGAGACTAGACTGAAACTCTGGAAGGTGCATGTATCCAAAAAAATGCCTCTTGCTCCTGATGTAAATTTTGAAAAACTGGCAGAGTATGAGCTCGCCGGAGGATCAATAGCAAATGTTGTATATAATGCGGCAAGAAGGGCGGCTTTAAGGGAAGAAATGGAAAGGGTTGTTCATCAACAGGATTTTATTGATGCGATTCAAAATGAAATAAGATCACATCTTGGATTAAAGGTTCCAAAAGTAGGCTTTACACAATGAAGATAGCTATATCTGGTGGGATTGGTCTTGAGGAAAGTCTTGTTGAAAGGCTTTGTGGACATTCTATTCTTGTTTTGGGTAGTCAGTATGATCTAACAAAGGAAAAATTTTTGCCTGTTAAGAGGGTTCCCTTTATAGGGGAATATCCAACAAGAAACTATGAGACAATCCTGATAGAGTATGATGCCTACATAGAAGTTTCCCAGAGTTTAAAGTCAAAATTTCTTTTCAGTGAAATGGCAGCCAGGAATGGAAAAAAGTATTTTTGTCTTTACTATAAGGAATCATGGAAACTTGGTGTTTTCTATTCTCTGAAGAATCCTTTTTCAGTATGGTGGAAATATGAAAAACCCCTTCCTTTTTTTCTTTTACCTTCCTTGCCTCCGGCTAAAGCAATAGAGCAGATAGTAAATGCAGTAGAAAGTAAAGATGAATCAAACTATATTGTGGAATTAGAAAGTGGGCAAAAGATTCCCTTTGAAGAGTTTGTTAAGGAACCTGCTGAGGATAAAGAGATTTTTCTTTCGGGGCAAATGGATGATGTGGTTTCTGTTTCCTGTGGAGATAAATCTGTCGCAATATCTCCAATGAATGAAGTGGTAATAGATTTAGATTTTTATAAAGAAAAGCTTTCCGGCATTTTCAAAATAACAAAGGCCAGTCCATTTTTTCTTGAATTTAAGGTTGGACATTTAAGCGCAATGCTTTTCCGTCAGGGAAGATTAATTGTGAAAGGCACAAAAGAAAAGAACACAGCCATTTTTACTTATCGCAATTACATTGGCAATTAAATTGCGGCAGGAAATTACAAATTTATTAATTTCCTACTGGAGAGAATCTTCGTAGGCTTTTTTATAGTCCGGATTGTTTTCCATAAATTCAGTTATTTCTTTGTAATGGGTTTTGCTATAAGATGTAAATTTCTTCTCGGTTATTCCATAACTTTCAAAAAAGTCTTTCCTTTTTGCCTCTATGGCTTTAAAGATCTTATCCTCTGATTCGGAAGAGTTTGATAATTCACTTAACCACTTTTTTTGTTCATAATTAATCAGTATCCATAACTGAATAAATTTGTCCGGACTATCCAGAGTAACCTTCTCTCCTTTTTTAATGGTAATAATCCTGCTTATACTATCTTCAGGTTGTGAAGAAGTAATAGCATTGGTTGAAACCTTGCCCTTCCCGGAAACACCGGTACATCCAGCAAGGGTAAAAAACAAAGAAGAAAATATAAGTGTAGAAATGAATAAAACTAATTTAATTTTCAAATGTAAAACCTCTTTTTAAAGGATATAAAAAATATATTCCAGATATCAAAAAAAATCAAGATATTTTTAATTTGAGAAAGCTTTTTATTAATTACGACTAACAGATTTTATTAAAAAACTGCCATCGGTCTTTGTGCTATTAATTTCCTTTGAAACTTCGTACATTTCCATTCCGTCTGCAGGATATGGTTCTAAAAGTTTTATCATACATTCCCTTTCAAATCTTGAATTATCAAGCCAGATTTCCCAGAAATCCTCCGGGATTATAACAGGCATTCTTTCATGAATTTGATTAATAAGCTTGTTTGCCTTTGTTGTAATGATAGCGCATGATGAAATTATTTTCCCATCCGGGGAAATCCAGTTTTCATAAATTCCCCCAAAGGCAAAAGGTTCTTGGTTCTTCATAAATATGTAGTAAGGCTTTTTAGTTGATTCTTCATGCTTCCACTCATAAAACCCATCGGCTATAACAAGGCAGCGCTGTCTTTCAAATAGTTTAAAAAAAGGCTTTTTGTCAAACAAAGATTCGCTCCTTATATTAAAAAGATGAAAATTCTTCCTTAAGGACCAATCGTTAATTATTCCCCATCTGAAAAGTACAATCCATCTTTCAGAATTTGTTACCACAGCCTTTATTTTATCAGAAGGCGAATAGTTATATTTAAAATCCAGTAGGATATTATCTTTTATTTTTGCTTTAAATTTTTCCTGAATTTTATCCGAGAACTGAGAAAATCTTCCGCACATCGGGGGCGTTTTCCTTTATATTATTGAAAAGTTCATCCGAAATATTATACATCGAATTTTTATGAGTGGCAATAAATAAATACTGGAGATTTTTAATGCGTGGAAGAGATTTTTTACTTAAGTTTACCCTTTCAGAGTTTATTGGTTTTGGAATTGGCGTCCCCATAGCCACAGCCTACGCTCTTCTTCTTGCACCCCTTCCTTCTGATAAGGTGGGTTTTGCTCTGCAGTTTATAGCCCTGATAACTGCTATTATTGTTATATTCTTAGCTCTACCTATAAATATTTACATTGCTTATAGAATTAAGATTTTTCTGGATAAAGAAGAGCTTTCATTTTCAGAATCCTGGACACTTTATCAACGACTTATAAATCTACCCTTTCTTCACGGTTCTCTTATTTTCTCAAGGATTTCTTTCGGCTCTATTGTTGTGGCCACCTTATTTTATGTTATTCTAAGAATAGATATTATCCAGTCTTTAATATGCCTTATTCTGGCTTTTTATGGGGCTTATGTGGCAGGAATAGTAGCTTACATCTACATTATGAATCTTGTAAAGCCTACGGCTGAAAAGATTATCTCTAATGGATTTATTGATGAGGAGAGTTTGAACAGAAAGCGTTTTTTCGGTTTAAGCTATAGCCAGAAGGTGTTTTTGTTTATTATTATGCCTGTGATATTTACAAGCATATCCCTTTTCCTTACTTTATTAAATGCATATTATCATTCCTCCTCATATACTGACCTTATGCCAAGATTAATAGGAGTAACCATTGTAAATACAGTAACACTGCTGGCAGGTATTTATCTTGTTATTTATTCGACAAAAAAATCACTTAAGGATCTTGAGGATTCTCTCTCTTCATTATCTTCCAATTCAGGAGATCTAACACGGGTTTTACCTACAGATTTATCTGATGAGCTTGCCTACCTTACTTACCTTATCAATAGATCCAATTTTAATATAAGGGATATTATAAAAAAGGTAATGAATAATGCTTTGCTTACACTTGACAGTATAGATAATGTGAATAATCTTATGTCAGAAAGTAATGAGCAAATTAAGCAAACCAGCAAATCTTCTAAGGAAATAAGAGAAAAGAGTGAAAATCAAAAGGAATTTATAAAGCAGGCAGTAAGTATTATGTGCTCCATTTCGGAGGAAATGAAAAAAATTTCCGAAAGTTCTAATGAATTTAAGGCAGTGCTTGAGGATCTTGTTGTTAAGATAGACTCAAGTTCTGTAAATATTTCAGAGCTTAACAAAAAATCCGGGGATTTTAAAGCATTTATCGATAAATTGACCCAGTCTATAGAGATGACAAAGCAAAAAGCGAATTCTATTATTCAGGGTTTAAAAAACATTCAGGAGGTATCAAATCAGATATATAGTGTTTCCTCAATTATCGAAGAAATTGCAAACCAGATAAACATTCTTGCAATGAATGCCTCTATTGAGGCAAGCCATGCGGGTCAATATGGAAAAGGTTTCGCCGTTGTCGCAAAGGAAATCAAGAAACTTTCTGATGCTACCAGAGAACATTTAAAGAGCACAAGTGAGCTTGTTAAGAAAATGAAGGAAACGATGGATAAAGGAAGTGAGAATGCTGTTAATGCAATTGAAAGCCTTGAGGAGGTCCTTGGACGGTTTTCTACGGTGCAGGAATTTTACTTGGAAATTGATGATGTTCTTGCCAGAGAACATAAAAGCAATATGGAAATAAAAGATACTGCTCTCCAGAATGAAGAAAAGATAGAGAAGCTTAATGAAGAAATTCAAAAGGAATCCAGTAAGGCACTTGAATCCAGTTTATATATAGCTAGCCTCGGGGATATTTCTACAAAGATTTATCAGGCGATGTCAGATGAGGTGAACAAAGTTATAACCTTTGCAAAGGTTATCGATGATATTTCCCTCGAACTCCAAAAGACAATAGAAAAGGTAAAGGATCTAATGGAGATGGTGAACAGCTTTAGAGTTTAGTAACTTTCCTCAATCTTTCTTGCCTTTTCTTCAACATCCTTTTTCATCTTCTCTTTAAATTCCTTTAGTAGTTTCTTTACCTGTTTATTTTCTATTCCAATTATCTGAGCAGCAAGAATCCCCGCATTTGCAGCCCCATTAATAGCTACCGTTGCAACCGGCACACCTCTGGGCATCTGAACGATAGAAAATAAAGAATCCATTCCAGAAAGGCTTTTTGATAGAATAGGGACACCTATTACCGGTATCGTCGTAAGTGCAGCTATTACGCCGGGCAGGTGAGCTGCTCCTCCTGCTCCAGCTATAATAACAGAAATTCCCCTTCCCTCTGCACCTTTTGCATATTCTATGGCCCTTTCGGGTGTTCTATGAGCAGATATGACTGTCATCTCGTATCCTATCCCAAACTTTTCTAATTCCATTGCTGCCTCTTTCATAATTTCGAGATCTGAATCACTTCCCATAATTATTCCAACCTTTTTACTATCCATGAAAATCCTCCAGACAATTGAATGATTTATTTTTGGATAGTTTATAGAATATAGCTTTATAAGTCAAATCCTAAAAATGTTACGACGCGGATAATGTAAATTTAAAGGGTTTGAATTGGACATTTAAGGGTTGGGAGGCGCCAATTCAAAAAAGCAAACCATCTTTTGAGAAAGAATATCGGCAATTAACAAAAGATGCTTTTCTTTGAAATCACAAACCTTCACTATATCTTTATACTTGCCGTCCTCAGGCAGGTACTCTTCAAAATGGTTTGGAAGAGTTTCTATTAATTTTACATTAAATTTTGTATCCTTTCTTTCTGGAAAAATTGAAACATAAAATATTCCGGTTTCAATTAAATCCTGAAAAAAATGTGTGCCAAAAGAGAGCTCTGGAATAAGCCCCGCAATTGGATACGCCATTTCTCCAATAACAGAGACATTGTTAATCTCAGCAAAATGTACCGGAATTCCAAGTTCAGGAGTTGATGAGCCCCATCTTCCGGGACCAAGCAAAATTACGGGTAGGGATTCTTTGTTTTCAATCTGCCTGTTTAACCTGCCTATAATACGGGCTATATCATACTTTTGGGACAGGGTTAAATTTCCATAGCCCTTAGGATCAATATAAATCATCCTTTTAATCATTTGTGAAATACTACCGCCAATAAAATTTCCTTCCGATTGAAATAAAATATTCTCCTCTTTTATATCTTCAGGTATCTTCACACTTCCCATATTTCCACGGGTTTGCAATGGTCTGCACTGGAGCAAGTTAATATGAAATTTTTTATCATTATCAAAATTAACCGTAAACTCAATATCTACGGGATAATTATAAGAGTTTTCTATAGTCTTCATCATTTTTTGCATAATCACAGGAAAATTCGTCCTGGACAGGAATTCATCAAAGTTTATAGCCCAGGCTTCATTATATGGAGAACCTATTTCTCTCATCCTGTTGCTGGTTTCTTCATCCTTTACAGCAACGAAATCCAGATTTAAATCTTCCTCTTCTCTAAGTAAATCATTAAAATTTATTGTTTCTACTTCATTATCTACAATATTCAAAACATCAACCCCCTTCTGAGAAAAGGCATTTGCTTCTTCTGCCCCTGCATTAGGCTTAAGTTGAGGCATGTCCAGAGCCACAGTTCTCGGGTAATCATCCCCAACTCGATTAACAGCCCTTGTACCAAGCCCGAAAACAATACGCAGGGCGCCTGCCTTTGGATCCATTTCTTTTTTCCATACAAATGTGTTGTAAGAAATTCCAACTCCTGCCATATCCGGGAAAAAATATTTTTTATGATAACAACCGGAAACCCTTTGAACCAAAAGAGCCATCTGCTCATCTTTGAATTCCAGTCCTCTCTGAAGGCGGTAAGCAAGGGCATCCTCGTTCATTGTACTTGCATAGATCTTTCTGACAGCATCAATAAAATGCCGATAGCGATCATTTAGCGACCCTTGATTTACAAGGAAGTAGCTTTCATACTTTCCGGCAAATGCATTCCCAAAACTATCTTCAAGGAGACTACTTGAGCGCACAATTATTGGCGACTGACCAAAATACTCCAGTATCTGTATAAACTTTTCTTTAATTTCCTCCGGGAAATCGCCCGTAAGAAGCTTTTCCTTTAACACCTTTGCAACCTCAAAAAAACCCTCCTTTGTTTTTTGCTGTAAACGAAGCCTCCACCACCCATTCTGAACAATATAGCTATAGAAAACATCCGAGCCAATGTAAAAGGAATCATGGGGTTCCAATATTTCTGCCCAATTAAAGATTTTGTCTCTTAGTAAAATGTTCCTTGCCAGAAGCATTCCTACTGCCTTTCCCCCGATAAAGCCTGTGCCGATTAATTTCGATTTGATGGCCAGCAAATCCTCCAGAGAAAAATTTTTCCTTATAAGTTCATTTATCCTTTCTTCCTTTCCAATCATTATATTACAAATATGTTCTATTATTGAACGATTTTTTGATGATGGATATTTCTTTTTTACCCTTTCTTCAATCCGTATAAAAAGCCTATCCCAGTAATCTAAATTTCTATTAGAGGTCTCAACACTCTCTTCCGAAATCCGTAAGAATAGCTTTGAAGCCTCGACGCTATTCATAATTGGTGTAAACTTTCCATTTTCATATACATGGGGCATAAACATAGTCGGTGAGTAACGTTTCCAGACCTTTAATGGATGTAGATAAATGACAGATTCAAACTGATAGACATCAAGCAATAGCTGGGTTGTCTCACGAATTCTTGCAACAGTCTTAAAGGAATGCCTGTTCCGCATTATTGCAAAATAGGCTATTGTTTCCATTTCAAAAAGATACGGGCATGTTACCATAAAGAAATTACCAATCATAAGGTCTGTTGCCCAATCTGAAAGAAGATCAGAAAGGCTATCAAACACATAGTATGTCCCCTTACCTTCCCTGGTAATAATAGCATACAACTCTGTTGAAAAAGTCTCAAAACCCACACCCGGGTCTAACCTGTAAATAGTAATACCATTAGCTTTGCGAACCAGGGGTTCGTGTTTTGCAAAACGAATATAAACTACTTTTACTTTTTCTTTTACTGCTTCGTTAACAAAGGCTTCCACAAAGAACTTGTATGATAGAATGTCATCCACCTGCCAGACAACATTGTCACCAAGACGAAGATTATTAATCACATTATCCAGCGAAGAAAATCCTGTCTTTGGATAGTTTATGGAAAGCATATTAGTCTCCCAAAAAATAAAGAATCTTCTAACTATGCGTTTGAACAACAATTCACCATTTTTTATTAAATTACAATAAATTGTCACTTCGACTTTGCTCAGTGCATCACTTCGACTAAGCCTGCTCCGAGCAAGACCGAGGGAAGCCCTTCACACTTTCTTTCTGAACGACCAGAAAGAAAGTAAAACCTCATGTTCACTTTCTTTTGAACGGCCAAAAGAAATAGTTTACTGCTTTTTGGGGAAAAAGCAGGGAAAACCTTCTTACTTTCTTTCTCAGCGATGAGAAAGAAAGTAAGCAAAGAAAGAATCGCCGACACCGCTTTATCGGTCAGTTATTACACCACAACATTTGTGGTTAGAATGTTACTTTTTCTTTGTCTCCAGCAACAAAGAAAAAGTAACCAAAAAGAAAATGCCGCCCTCTGCGGTTTTCTTTTATACTCATTCCTTCTTCACTCCAAGTTGGTATTCTTTAGACTTTATCCTAAAACCCTCCTGTTTACACTTATGCCTTTCTCATGTCGCTGTCCATAGCTTTATTCGAAAGGCAACCGCAATCCATTGCGGTGTGTTACCTCTACCCTTTATCCCCTTCGCAGAATACCCCTTCTTGTTACTTCGTTTCCTCTGCATTAACTCTAAAGGCTTTTAAGGGGAAAACCGCAGAGGGGGAAAAAGCAACGGTCGTATCTATAAACCATGTCACGGTATCGGATTTTTTTATTTTTTTTTATCTCTTCTACCTACATAATCTCCGCTGTGGTTATACCCGCTATGGTCATTGTCATCATCTTTCCGTCGAATGTCTTGCGCTTGTACCCACAGGAAAATCCTACCCGCCATTACGCCAAGAAATGCAGGAGGCATTTCGCCCCGAGCAAGGTCAAGGGAAAACCTTCTTACTTTCTTTCTCAGCGATGAGAAAGAAAGTAAGCAAAGAAAGAATCGCCGACACCGCTTTATCGGC
>Ga0315298_1000549_pt1 | contig 72683 bp, 72 predicted proteins | sample WHS_1_MG_FD_203077 | JGI IMG/M metagenome (GOLD analysis project Ga0315298, IMG submission 203077) | Extremophilic microbial mat communities from Washburn Hot Springs, YNP, Wyoming, USA - WHS_1_MG | ecosystem: Environmental > Aquatic > Thermal springs > Hot (42-90C) | place: USA: Wyoming... | reverse complement strand
GGCGCTGTACCAGCGCCACCGGCCTTAGATAAGGGTTTTGGTGTCCAGGAGCTTCGAGGAGAGAGTGTTTGGGGTCACCCCAAACCCCGCCAGAGGGGGTGCGAGCCCCCTCTGGACTCCCCTCAGAATTCTTGGGCGGGGATCGAGCTGCCGGGTGACCATTCAGAGAGAGGGATGACACTCGTTGACACCCCGAGCTCCTCGGATCTTCGGAGGAGTCCCCTTCGGGGTGGAGCCCTCCATCTCGAAGAGCGATGCACCCTCTTCGGCACGGGGGCCAGAACGTGAGGCCCATGGGCCGGTCTTCGAGAGCGGACCGATGGATCGATGGTTCATCGGCTCCTCCCGCCCAGGCTCCCCTTCCGGGCAATCGGGAACAGGGTGTTCCCCCTATCGGGTTTTAGGGCGTTCCACCTATTCACCAGGGGATCGATCCAACCTAGACTTGAGCATGCCGGTAGGGTGCGATGATGGGTGGCCCCGGGCCCTGCTGACTTACGGACGGGCGTGGATGGAGGATGAGCTTGGAGATGGATCAGCACCCCGAATCCACCCTCTGCGACAGACTGTCACAGGGGCCATATCCCAGCCATGTGCGCGAGCTGCGGAAGAGCAGCTATCCTCTCAGGATGCTTGAAGAGGGGTTGCGGGCCAACCGCACCCAGTGGGGAGCTGGAGGATACGTGTCGGTTCCGCCGCTGCTGTCGGGGGTGTCCATCATCGGCAGCAGCCGACCGGAGATCGCCAGCGAGCTGGTCTGCCTGAGACTGCTGAGTGTTCCCGGAGGCTTCCTCTCGGCGAAGACCATGAGGGGGATCGCGGAGGTGGCCCAGCGATGTGGACACGGCTTCGTGCGATGGACCACCGCGGGCAGTCTGGAGCTGGGGATCCGCCGGGAGGACATGTTGGACGCGGTGGCCGCTGCCAATGAGCTGGGGCTCGACGTGGGCTCCACAGGCGACGATGTCCGTTCCATCTCGGCCTGCCCGGGCTCGTTCAGGTGCGACCTCGCCGTGGTCAATGCGCCAGACATCGCCTATTCTATCGGGTGCGCCACCATAGACGATCAGCAGTTCCCCGGCATGCCTAACAAGGTCAAGACTGCCGTGGCTGGATGTCCCAATGACTGCGTCCGAGCCCAGATGCAGAAGGACCACGCCTTCGTAGGGGTTTTCCGCGGAGCGCCAGAGGTGGACCGGGAGATGATGGACTGGTGGTTCCGAGAGGGAGTCCACAGCGCTAGCTCCGCAGGCTCATGGGCGGTGAAGGGCCTGGACGATCTGGTGCGCGCCTGCCCCGGGGCGGCCATGGAGCGGCGAGGGGACTCGGTGGAGATAGATGCTGCCTCGTGCCTTCACTGCATGCTGTGCATCAACAGCTGCCCTGCCATCCGTCCGGGCTCCGAGCGAGGCGTGGCCTGGGTGGTGGGTGGGAAGTACGGACACAGGGGCGCCAACGGCCCAATGGTCGGGTTCGTGCTGGCTCCCTTCATACCTGCCGTCCCGCCAGACTATGAAGAGGTTGTGGAGATCCACAAGCGCTTCCTGGACCTCTATGCCGACTATGGACGCCGAAAGGAACGGGTCGGCGACATGCTGGTGAGGCTGGGGCTCAGGACGGTCCTGGAGCTGATGGATCTGGATCCCGATCCCGCGATCCTCCAGGAGCCCGCTCACAGGATGTTCGTGGTTTGGCCCGAGGCGGGCGGGGGGAGCGAGCCATGAGGGGGCGGTTCCCGGCTGGCATCATGCCTAACCCGAGGGAGCAGCTGCCCGATCTGCTGCTGCGCAACGAGGGAAGGTGGATCCGTCATGAGGCGCTGAGACCGGGCGTGCTCCGCCACGTCAGCAGCAGCGGCGAGGAGTGCGTGACGGTTCGCGTCCAGCTGCCTCCCGGAGGGGTGCTCTCTGTGGAGAGCTTCTGCGCTCTGGCCGATCTGGTGGACGAGTACGCGCAGGTTGGCCGTAGAACCAGCCGGAACGCCTTCGAACTGGTTGGGGTCGATGTTGCGCGTCTGGACGAGCTGGTGGAGCGTCTGGCGAAGAGGGGCTTCCCGGTGGGTGGCACCGGCAGGTCGCTGCACCAGATAAAGGCGTGCGGCGGGTTCATGACATGCCAGAACGCTGCCATCGATTCTCCAGCCATTGCCAAGGTGCTGGGGGACCGACTCTTCGGCGATGTGATGGCGCAACGTTACCCATCATGGTTGAAGATCTCCATCGGGGGGTGTCCCAACCAGTGCGGGGGCGGGATCGAGGCCGACATTGGGCTGCTGGGGGTATTCAAGGGGCTACCGCAGGTGGACGACGCGGCGATAGTGGAATCCCAGTGCGACGTGCCACTGCTCTGCTTCTGGTGTCCCACAGGCGCCATCAAGCCGAAGGCCGTGCGCGGTGGAATGTCTGTGGAGATCAACCCGGATCGATGCACCCGCTGTACCTCCTGCAGCAACGTGTGCCCATCCGGGATCGAGATGGGTGGGCAGAGAGGTGTTGCGGTGGTGGTCGGAGGATCTGCCGGCAACGCGCGGCGGGGTCCCAGGCTGGCCCGCCTCCTGGTTCCCTTCATCCCATTGGAGAGTCCACTGGAGTGCGACCGTCTGCTGGAGCTGGTAGTTCTGGTGATTGAGATCTGGGCGGAAGGCGCCCGTGTTGGCGAGAGGATCGGAGACTTCGTGGATAGGATCGGCTGGCCTGCCTTTCTGCGACGGTTAGGGGTGGACTTCGACCCCTATCTGATCGACAATTTCGATCCCTTGTCTGTTCGTAGGGATCTTCGAATCAGGTGGAACTCGGATAATGGCTCATGCTGAGGAATTCGCCGGATCGGACGGCGAGGTCCGTGTGGCGTGCCCACGATGCGGCTACGTGATGTCGGTTTTCGACGAGTCGGTGTTGAGACGGAGCAAGGCGATGTGGCGTGCCTACCAGCACGCTTTGAAGAACCCGGTTCTCTGCGCCGGCTGCAATAGCTGGATCCAGCGTCCCAGGGAGATCAAGGGGGGCAGATGAACTGTCCCAGGGTGGTGATTTCGGCACCGCAGGGGCGATCCGGCAAGACGACGGTGTCGATGGGGTTGGTGGCGGCCCTGGCCGATAGGGGCCTCGTGGTGCAGCCCTTCAAGAAGGGGCCGGACTACATAGACCCCAGCTGGCTGACGGGTGCCGCCAGGAGGCCCTGCCGAAACCTGGATCTCTTCATCATGGGGGAGGGTGGAGCGCTCTCGGCCTTTCGAGCGGGGGTTGCCGGCGCCAGTATCGCTGTGATCGAGGGCGCCATGGGCCTGTACGACGGCCTAGATCTGGATGGCAGCGGAAGCACGGCTCAGCTGGCGAGATTGCTGAAAGCCCCAGTGCTGCTGGTGGTGGATGCCCATCGGATGACCAGAAGTGTTGCGGCGATGGTCCGCGGATACCAGCAGTTCGAGCCCGGGGTGGAGGTCGCGGGGGTGATCCTGAACAACGTGGCGCGGAGCCGGCACGAGGGCATGCTGGTGGCAGCCATCGAGCGGTACTGTGGTATCCCAGTGGTGGGAGTGGTACCCAGGTCGGACAGCCTCTCCATACCCGATCGCCATCTAGGGCTGGTTCCCCGCGGGGAAGACCCTCGGCTGGCTCCCGTGGTGGAGTGCGTGCTCCGGGCCGCGAGGGAGCACCTGGACCTGGAGAGGATAATCGAGATTGCCAGGTCGGCCCCGCCCATCGCCGATGATGCGAATGCGCCTCGCCGAACGTCGGGCCACCGCGCTCGACTGGCGGTCTTCATGGACCGGGTGTTCACCTTCTACTATCCCGAGAACCTCGAGGCCCTCCAGCGGGCAGGGGCCTCCCTGACATTCGTAGACTCTCTCGCGGACGAGGCGCTGCCGGACGTGGATGCCCTGTACATAGGGGGAGGGTTTCCCGAGATCTTCATGGATCAGCTGGAGGCCAACTCCTCCTTGAGAGGGGACATTCGGCGGCGGATTGAGAGGGGGATGCCCGTGTACGCCGAGTGCGCGGGGCTCATCTACCTTTCGGAGCGGGTGCGTTGGGGGGAGAGAGTCCGCGAGATGGTTGGCGCCCTGCCGTGCGAGGTGGAGATGACTTCCAGGCCTCAAGGACACGGATACGCCGTGGCGGAGGTGGTGGGCGACAACCCCCTCTTTCCTCGGGGGACGGTGCTGAGGGGCCATGAGTTCCACAACACCCGCGTGTCCTCCCTGGATAGGCGGAAGGCGGGTTTCGCCTATCGCCTGGCGCGAGGAGCAGGGATCGACGACCAACATCGCGACGGCCTGGTGGTGGGCAACGTCCTTGCATCGTACACCCACCTGCACGCCGTGGGCTCACCTGTTTGGGCGGAGGGCGTTGTGGAGATGGCCCGGCGTGGCCTGTGAGGGGAAGGAGCCGCGGGCCGAGAGCCGGAAGGCTGGGAAAGGGCCTATGTCCGGCTCTCCTCCAGGGCGAAGAGGTCGCGGAGGATCTGCACGTAGGCGGCGCCGGAACCGTTCCCCCCGCGGCTCTTCAGTCGAACAGTCGGCTGGTGGAGCATCTTGTTCACGATGCCAACGGTGAGCGCCTCCACCACCGATCGCTGCCGATCCGTCAGCTCCCCCAGCCGTGGCAGAGCCTTCTGTAGCTCCGCCTGACGGATCTCTTCCGCGCGGTCCCTCAAGGCCTTGATGGTGGGCACCACCTGAAGGCTTCCCCACCAGGTTTCGAAGAGGTCGAGCTCGGCGTCGATGATCTCCTGGGCCCGACCCACCTCCTTGCGCCGCTCCTCGAGGTTGGCTGAGCAGACTGCCTGGAGGTCGTCGATGTCATGGAGGATGACTCGGCCAGCGTCGCCAACCGCGGGATCCACGTCTCGCGGAACGGCGATGTCGATGAGAACCAACGGGCGATCGGCGCGGGCGGCGAGGGCTCGCTCCGCCATCTCGCGCGTGATGACGAAGTCTGGGGAGCCGGTGGCGCAGATGGCCACGTCCACCTCTGCCAGGAGGTCCGGCAGCCGGTTGAGCTCCTCCGCGGTTCCGCCGAATCGCGCTGCAAGCTCGGAGGCGCGGCTGAAGGTGCGGTTGACCACCAGCAGCCGGGCGCACCCGTTATCCAGGAGGTTCCTGGCGGCGAGCTGCCCCATCTCGCCAGCACCCACCAGCAGCACTGAACGGTTGGACAGTGTGCCGAAGATGCCCTTGGCCAGCTCGACGGCGGCATGGCTCACGGAGACCGCGTTTCGGCTGATGTTGGTTTCGGTGCGGACCTGCTTTCCCACTTTCATGGCGTGGTGGAAGACCCAGGATAGAAGGGTGCCGGCGGTGTCCTGGGCCAGGGCGGCCAGGTAGGCCTCCCTCACCTGGCCGAGGATCTGGGGCTCGCCCAGGATCATGGACTCGAGCCCCGATGCCACGGCGAACAGGTGTCCCACAGCCTCCCTTCCGCTGAGGGAGAACAGGAAAGGGGAGAAGCGGTCCGCGGATACGGCGTGAAAATCCGAAAGGAAGGTTGTAATGTCCCGAACGCCGCTATCCGCGGACGGGACTACCGCATAGATCTCGGTGCGGTTGCAGGTGGACAGGAGCACTGCCTCCATGGTCTTCGCGCGCAGGGCGGACAGCGCGGGCTCCATCTGTGCGGGGGTGAAGGCCAGATGCTCGCGTACCTGGACGGGTGCGAGCTTGTGGTTTACACCGACTACTACGATCTCCATTCCAGTCATGTCGAAGCAAGCCTTCCATCAGTCAGATGTTGGCAGATCGGGGCGTCGACGCGCCCGGTCGGCGCGGGGCGGCCGATCCGGTGACCGGGCGGGCCTGGGAAGTCGGGAAGGGTGCCGAAAAATATGCAAAGTTCAGCAAAGCTTCGTGATTATATGCACAGTCCCGAGCGGGCGTCAATAGCTTACCTGCCGGTTTGACGACTGTGGTTGTAGTTGCTATGGTCTCCTTGCGATGAAGGGGCCGTCGAGGGCGACGGTCCCAGGAGGTGAGGTTGGATGGTGTCGAAGAGGAGCGGTGTTAGGGTTGGGTTGATCGGCTTTGGCGAGGTGGGCAGATCCCTGGGTGCTGGGCTGGCAAGCCAGGGCGTGGAGGTGGTCGCTTTCGACAAGGGATACCTTAGCCCCCCCTTCGGGGATCTCATCCAGAGGAAGGCAAGGGAGGCGGGGGTTCCGCTGTCAGGATCGGTGGAGGAGGTGGTAGAGCAGTCCGACCTGATCCTCGCTGTGGTTCCGGGGCCTGCAGCCCCGGAGGCCGCCTCCTTGGCGGCGGCTCGACTCGGCCCTGGCAAGTTCTACGTGGATATGGGCACCGCTACCCCTCCCATGAAGGAGCGGATGGCGGGGATGATAGAGGAGACGGGGGCTGCCTTCGTGGATGTTGCCATCATGGGCTCGCCCGTCCAAGACGGGCACCGTTTCCCAACTCTGGCCAGCGGCAGGGGCGCCGATGAGTTCCGAAGGCTGGTGGAGCCGCTGGGCATGCGAGTGACGGTGGTTGGGGAGAGGCCGGGGAGAGCAGCGGCGATCAAGATGTTTCGTAGCATCTTCATGAAGGGCATCGAGGCTTTGGTGATAGAGACTCTGATGTCGTGCTGCAGCTGGGATGTGGTCGATGAGGTGATGGGAAGCATCTCGGCGTCCCTTGCCAAGATGCCCTTCTATCCGGATCAGGTGAATTTCCTGGTCACTACGGACGCCATCCATGCCGAGCGACGGGCCAAGGAGATGGACATGGTTGTCGAGACCATGCAGGCGGTCGGGGTGGAGCCGAGAATGTCGCGGGCGACCGCGGAGATGATCCATTGGATGGCGAGTCTGGGGCTCAAGGAGCACTTCGGCGTCGAGCTGCCGTCGGACTGGCGTAAGGTGCTGGATGAGGTGCTGAAACGGCGGGCGGTGGCGCAGAAGCTTAGCCAGATTGACCGTCCGACGGGAACAGGGTACCATCGAGACATGCGTAATGGTGAAACACGAGGAGGTGGCAGCCGGTGAACAAGCGCCCGAAGATCCCGATCCCGAGTCTCAACCGTCTTCCCCTCTATTACCGATATCTGCTCGAGGCTCGGGAGCAGCGTCTGAGCGTGGTCTCCTCGGAGATGCTGGGCGATGCGGCCGGTGTGCCGGCCGCTCAGGTTCGCAAGGATCTGGGGTATCTGGGTGAGTTCGGACGGCCGGGTATAGGGTACGATGTGGCCGAGATGCAGCGGAGGCTAGCCGAGCTGCTCGGCCTCGCCACTGAGAAGGAGGTGGTGGTGGTGGGGGCCGGCCGGCTGGGAAGCGCCATCGCGGCCTATCCCGGCTTCGCTACCTACTCTCTTCGGATCGCGGCGCTGTTCGACAAGGATCCCAGCAAGGTTGGGAGCAAGGTGGGTGAGCTGGAGGTGCTGGACGCAGACGATCTGCCCAGCTTCGTTCGGGGCCGGGGCATCCAGATGGCTATCCTGGCGGTGCCTGCGGCGGCTGCCCAGCAGGTGGCCAGGCGGATGGTGGAAGCGGGGATCAGGGCGATCATGAACTTCGCGCCGGTGAAGCTGGAGGTGCCGTCGGGCGTGGTGGTCTCCAACGAGGACCTGGCCGCACGGCTGGCGACGCTATCCTTCCGGATGACATATGGGGTCGAGTGACCGATAGGCTCATGCTTTCCCTGAGAAGAAGCCCTCCAGGGCGAGAGCGTAGGAGCCGATCAGAGGCCCGAATCGGTGATATTCGGGGGAAAAGAGCGCCAGGGCCGAGCGAGCGGCCTCCAGATAACGGCCATCGGCACCGAAACGGGCCAGCCGTGACATCACGATGGCCGCGTGGGAGTTTTCCACCAGATTCCACTGCCGGTTGGCAAGCCCACCTAGCGCCCCCGGTTCGGCTCGAACGTCATAGAAGCCGCCGGGCTGCGCCAAGAAGTCCCTGAGGATCGTGTCTGCCAGCAGGGTGGCCTTTTCTAGGTAGTCCACCTCGGCAGTGGCGTCGTAGGCCGCGGCCATGGCGGAGGCGAGCCAGACCTGATCTCTCAGGAGGCGGGGTCCTCCCGGCTGGCCATCCCAGTAGCGGACGGTGCCCTGCTGCGGGTCTGCCATGCGTGTCCAGATGAAATCCAGCGTGCGCTCGGCCGTCTCCAGGCGATCGGCACCGCCCAACGTCTCGAATGCCAGCAGGTAGGTGATGGCCGCGCGGGCGTTGCCCTCGGCGAAAACCGTTCGGTCCACCGCGGGAGGAGTCGTGGAGCGCCTCTCCCGGAGGTCGAGGGGGTAGTAGTTTGGGTCGGCGGCCTGGCCGCCCGCGAAGGTTGGCGTGTCCGGGTTCCTCAGGGTGGCTTCCATATATGCGAGCCCCAGCTCGGCCGCCGAGAGATAGTCGCCGCGGCCCGTCTCCCGGAAGGCTTCCAGATAGAGGGCAGTTAGGTCGGAGTTCACATCCAGCAGCTTCTCTGTGTGTGGATCGGTCCAATCGCGTCGAGCGGTAGAACGGAAGAAGCCGCCCTCGGTGCGGTCGAGGAGTCCCGATGCCATGGAGTCCAGTGCCTTGGTGGCGATTTCGCGCCACCGCTCGCCGCCCGGAAGCCTTGAGCGATGCAGGGCCAAGCGCACCGCGTCGGCGTTGGGGAACTTGGGCTGGTCGCCGAACCCCCCGTACAGCGGGTCGTAGAGCGAAAGCAGCTCCCTGGCAACCTCCTCCGCCAGCTCCGGCGTGGGCTGGTCTGGTGGGCAGACCGTGTAGCGCAGCAGCTCCTGCCGGCGGGCTTCCATGTTGGCGATCTCGAGACGGAGCTCCGCCTCCTCGGATCGGTACCACTCGATCACTCTGTCGAGAAGATCGGCCAGCTCGTTGGGCGCCATCTCGCCTCCGGCCGTGAGGAGGTCTCCTGCCGGAGTCAGGATGGCGACCGTCGGCCAGCCTCCCACAGTGTATCGATCGTTGACGTCGGGACGGCGATCGGAGTCGACCCGGATGGCGACAAAGTTGGATCTCAGCTTCTGCACAATTCTCGGATCCGAGAAGGCCGTCTCGTCCATCCTCTGGCACTCCAGGCACCACCAGCCTGTCAGATACAGCAAGATAGGCCTGTCCTGGGATCTGGCGGCGGAGAAGGCCTCCTCTCCCCAGTGGTGCCAGTGGATCTCCCGGGCGCGGTGGCGTCGAGGTGAGAACGGGAGCGGCTCCTTGGAGATCTTGCTTCTGGCCATTCGCTTTCCCCCTGCGTTGACTGATCCTGAGCGCCGCGGCAACGGCAATCCGTGGGCCAAGCTGGACATGGACCTGCGATCGGGTATAATAGGCGGTGAAAGACTTACGGTAACGTCCTGTCCAGGAGGGCATTGATGGCCAAACCTTCTCGCGGAGCAACGCGGATCGCCCCAGCGAAGAAGAAGGCGAAGAAGAGGTACGAGCCGCAGATCGATCGGGTGGCGTCGACGGGTACGGTTCCCGCGGAGTCGGCTGCTGGGGAGGCCGTTGCAGCCGCGCAGCCAACGGGTGCGGTACTGCAGTTCAGACCTCGGCAGGCCGAGGCTGCCAGGGCGGCGGCCGCGAGGGGAAGCGTGGCGTCCAGGACGGCTCTCCAGGCGGTCGATTACAGCTACGTATACGCGGATCTCAAACTAATCGGCGCGCTCAGCGTGCTTCTCTTCGGCGGCCTGGTGGCCCTCTCGTTTGTCATCCACTGAGAAGCCCCGTATTCGGTCTTGCTCCAGATCCGGTCGAGCTGGCTGGCGCGAAAGCCACGCTGGCCGGGGTAGTTCGGCGCAGCCATCTATGCGGACAAGTTCGCCGGGCGACTTGCGGAGGTTCCCGCTTCCCATGCGGCCTCGTCCCCTTCCGACCTGAGATCCGCCGGCGGCCCTCTCGGACGGCGTGCCCGGGCTGCTGAGCGTCGACTCGATCCTCTTCGTGGCGGTTTCCTCTCGCGGCTGGTGCAACGGTGTCTGCGCGGGTGTGGTCGGCTGGCTGTCGTCGCGGGACCGTCGGGATTGCTGGGAGCTGCCCCTGGATGTGCGTGTTCGGGAGCGCTTGCGGGTGGCTATAAGCCGGGCCACCAGGTCCAGCAGCTCCTGGAGCTGGAAGGGCTTCCGCAGGCAGGAGGTGTAGTCCTCGTGCAGGTCCTCGGCGATGTGGCGGAGGTTGCCATAGTAGGCGGAGCAGATGAGCACGGGGAGGCGGTTGGTGCGCTGGTTGTACCGGAGTGCGTGGATGAAGTCCAGTCCGCTCATGCCCGGCATCATCAGGTCGACTATGGCGGCGTCCGGCGGTCGCTCCAGGGCGGTCTTGAGGGCTGCGGATCCTGAGCTGAAGGCCTGTACCCTGTATCCCTCGCTCTCCAGCAGGGTGCGCAGCAGCTCCACGATAGAGGAGTCGTCGTCGACGACGAGAATGCGGTTCCTCACGTCAAGTCTCCGGTTGGCGGGGGGGCCTTCAGGTAACATAAAGTAGCAGGAGGCGTGCCAGCCTGCGTGTTGCCTCATAATAGAATCTTACCGGAGGCCATTCGTTGCCTCACAAAGGGGCATTACCGAAGGGCCCCCATGTTAATGGCATGGTTGGCACCCAAGGGGGCCGCTTACCTGGTGCATTCTAGCCGATGGCCGCGCCGGTCTGTCCAGCGGCCCTGAGCCGCCATAGCTTGTCCAGCTCGGCATCAAGGCGTCGTCGGAGGGAGAGTGGGCCATTCCCGGCCATCAATCGCTCCAGTTCTGCCCTCTCCTCGCCGGCGATCGAGCCGGCCTCAGCCCCCCGCCTGAAAGGGGTTTTCGCCATGTCGTAGTGCTTGCGCAGCTTGGATCCCTCCCGCTCCTTGCCAATGAGCTTCATGACGGGCTGGTAGAGGTTCACATACAGTCTGAGGAGTTCGTAGACCTTGCGCATCTGCACCAACGCGGCGGGGCTCTCGAAGCGGTCATATCCCACGAACTGGCGCACCACGGTCCAGTTCTTCTGCTCGATGTGCGCCTGGTCGTTCTTGTGGTAAGCCCTGCAGCGGGTGAAGGTGATCCTCTCGGCCTGGCAGTATCGGATGAGGTGGTCGTTCAGGAACTCGGAGCCGTTGTCGAAGTCGATGCCCAGGAGAGGGAAGGGGAGTTTGCCCCGGATCTCTTCCAGAGCCCCGAACACCCCCCTCTGGGTCTTGCCCAGGACGGCCCACGGCTCGGTCCAGCCCGTCGCGATGTCGGTCGTATTGAGGGTGCAGATGTACTCCCCCTGGGTGCTGGTCCCACAGTGGGCCACCGTGTCGATCTCCAGGAACCCGGGAGCCTGCTCGTCCCAAGGGGTGTAGGTCCGGATCGGCACCTGCTTCTTCAAGAGGTTCCCGGGCTTGGTGGTAGCGACCCCCTGGGCTACTCCCTTGCCTTGACGGTCGCAAGCCGACGGTCGATGGTAGCCGCCCCCATGGCAAGCAGCGCCTCCCTCACTTCCTGCCTCAGCTCCAGGGCTCCTTCCCGCTCCAGGGCATCCACCAGCTCGGCCATGAAGGGGTCGAGCCGCTTTCCGCAGATCCATCCCCCCGCCTCCGCGGCGATCCCTAGGGCAGAGAGCACCGCGGGACCATATACCACGGATGCCCTCCCCTGCCACCGCCACCGCCCCGTTTCGCAGGACCATGCCTCAGCTGCACCATGGCGTACTTGCGGTGATAATCCGTGGTCCTCACAAACTCGTCCAGCAGGCTCCCCTTCCCCTTCCCTTTCCAGTTCGCCTTCAGGTACCTCGCCCGTAACTCCTCCGCCAGATCGTGCTCGCTCGCCCGCCTCACTCTTCTCCCAACCCCAAAAGTAAGATGTATTGTGAGGCAACGACCACCCCCACGGTAAGATTATTTGTGCGGCAATGCGGCTTGTTTACTGGGGCCACGACTGAGGGGTATAATTGGGTGGTACGGCGCGACTAACGCCGGAGATGGAGGCGGACGGGTCCCGGTGGGCCTCGCGGTCTTCAAAACCGTCTGCGGGGCAGTAATCGCTGTCCCGGGTGGGTTCGACTCCCATGCGCCTCCGCCCGTTGTGCGGACCCACGGGTCCCACCTCTCCTCTTGATGGCTGCCACGCTTCGTCGCGATGCCAATGCCAGGTGCCGGGGCTGGTTTGGGGCGGCGCGGTGCCGCCAGCACCAGCGTGGATGTGTGGCGGAGGGCAACGTGCATCGCCTGGCAGGCGCCTGGCAGTCTAGATGGGCACGAAGGCCCGCCCGCTGTTTGACCCAGATCGCGCGGACGTCCTATACTCTCCCTCCAAGTTCCACTGGGGGCTTCTGCCGTTCGCGTCCTTGTGGGGTGGTCTATCTTGTCCTTCGCTGCGCGTCGCCTCCTCGGCTACGGTGAGCTTCTTGCCGCGGTAGCCCTGTGGGGATCCCTCTACCCGGCGAGCAAGCCGGTTCTTGTCCACATCTCCCCGGAGCTCGTCGCCCTGGTGCGGGCTGCGATAGCCTTCCTGGTCTTGGGCGCTCTGACACTCGTGCGTGGCGCTGGCCGGCAGGCCGTGTGGGAGGTACGCCACCAGCCGTGGCCATCAGCCAGCCTCGGACTGCTTAGCTTCTTCTTCAGCTCGCTCCTGGCCATGCTGTCGGTCCGCTATCTGCCCGCCTCCGTGGTGGGGATGATCCTGGCCACCAGCCCGCTCTGGCTGTCGCTGGCCACCATCGCCCTGCGCAAGCCCTCGGGCTCAGCAAGGGTGCTGCTGGGGGCCGTGATAGCGCTGGCAGGCGTGGGGATGGTGCTTTTTAGGGATGGGGTGGCTGTTCCTCTGACTGGAGGAGGACTTGATCCGCGTGGAGTTGTCTTTGCCCTGCTGTGCGCCGTGGTGATCGCCATGCAGGCGGCGTGGGGCCGTCGGGTGATGATTGGCCGAGACCCATTGGTGGTGACATGCCTGGGGTGCGGATGGAGCCTGCCTCCTCTCGTAGTGCTGGCGGCGGCCGAGGGAGGGATGGGCGACCTTCTTGCCCTTCCAGAGACAGCGCTGGGCATCCTGCTTTATCTGGGGATCGGATGCACTGCGGTGAACTTCGCCCTCTTCAACCACGCCCTGAAGCGGGTTCCAGCCCATCGGGCAGCTGCTTTCCAGTATCTGGTCCCATTCATCAGCGCACTGCTGGCCCACCTCTTCCTCGGCGAGAGCCTGACCTGGTCCCTTATCGTGGGCGGCCTGGCCACAGTCTTGGGGATCGTCCTCACCCAGCAGTGATCCAGCGAAAACCATCCAGCTCCCCGTCCTCAATAGTCTCAGAGAGGAGGCAATGGATAGTTGAGGTCCGCGAGATAGCGTCCTGCCCGAGGAGAGGGATCTCGTGGTGACATCGGAGTCCCTTCAGTCCGCCGAGATGCCAGTCCTCTGGCAGATCCGTCGGCGCCGTAAGCCGCAGGGTTGGCGCCAGGCGACTTCTTGCCGATACAATGCTGACAGTGCAGATGAGGGGTGAGGAGGTTACCATGAGCTTGCACAGCGAGGAACAGCGGACGCCCCGCGAGCAGACGCGTGTCCCGTCCGCTCCGGTGAAGGTCTCGCCGACGGAGCATGTCCCCCGGCTGGTCAGGAGCCGCGATGTCAACGCGCAGGTTCACGGCACCGGCCCCATTGGGCGGTTCAACACGCGCCTGGCGGTGGCGATCACCAAGAGCGTGGGGACGATGTGGGCAGCCTATCTGTTTGCACTGATAGCCCTCGTGTCGTTGCCGGCGGCGCTGGGCTCCTTCTTGAAAGGGGATACGGTGACGGGCATCACGTGGCTCAGCCAGTCGTTCCTCCAGCTGGTGCTGCTGCCCATCATCATGGTCGGCCAGAACGTCATCTCCGCCAGCCAGGATGCCCGCGCCGAGGCCGACCACGAGACCCTGACCGCGCTCCACACCATCAATGTGCGCCAGCTCCAGATCCTGGAGCAGCAGAAGATCCTCGAGCTGCTCGAGAGGCGGACGGCGTCCGGGGGGTGATCGCCACTCCGCGCCCTGTGCCGGGAGTGGGTCCTCCGTTCGCGTGGAGTGCTGCTCAGGCTTGTCGCGTCTGGCTGTGTTGCGCGGTTAAGGGGTGTTTCTCCCACTTGCTAGGCCATCGGTGGCACGGGGAGGTACGTCCCCGCTCTCACCACCCCCACCGCCAGCAGCCGTCGGCTGGTTGGGCGGGCCCACCCGTTCCCGTCAACCACGGTGAAGTCTCCTTCCTCCAATCGCAGAACTGTGGCGTCGCCGATGCCGCCCACCCGAAGCCGGCCGAGGTCCTCCCGTCGCAGCATGCGGGCAGTGTTGATGGTCATCCTGGGTACCAGGTCCCGGAGGTCGACCCCGAAGGCCATGAACTCCGTGGCCACCATCATCAGGCTGTGGAACGGATTGAGCGCTGCGGCGTCGGTCAGGTCGGTGCTGAGGGTGTCCGGCAGGAGTCCGCTCACCACGGCAGCCTGCAGCTGGGCGAAGCCAATGTGCTGGGACATCCCCCGTGACGAGTCGAAGATGATCCCCCTCTCGCGCCCCTCCCTCACCTGGGGAATGACCATGGCCCCGGGGATCGCCGCGGGCCCCAGAATGCCGTTCTTTCGCGGGGTCAGGTAGTGGGTCACCACATCGCCTGGGCGCAGCATATCGATTATGGTCCCCAGCGGCTCTTGGGTGTCGCCCACGTGGACCATCACCGGCAGTCCTGCCGTCTCCCCGGCCTCCAGCACCAGCCTGAGGGTTGGCAGGCACGATCCACCCCCGGTGACGTAGCTGCTCAGCCGGGCCTTGAACCCTACGATGGTGTCGGGATTGGCCTTCGCCACGGCGACGGCCTGCTCCACGCTCATGGTTGAGAGGAAGAGACACTCGGGGAGGCGGGTATCCACCAGCCCGATGGAGGAGATGTTCAGCCAGGCGAGGGTGCGTGTTCGGTTGTCGGCCATCACCCGCTTGAGGGCGCGGAAGGTGTTCGTCCCGCAGGTGCCGCCGTCCACCACCGTGGTTGCGCCGCGCCTCACTCCCGCTTCATCTGGGGCTATCCCTATGCCGATGCCGTCGCAAACGTGCGCGTGTGGGTCGATGAGCCCTGGCACCACCATCGCCCCCTCAACCGACACCACGCGCCTGGATAGGGCGGGGTCGATGGCGGCTTCGATGGTCGCCACCCTGTCCCCCGAAAAGGCCACGTCGAACCGCCCGTCCAGACCCGTTTCAGGGTCGATCACGTGCCCGCCCTGGAGCAGCAGATCGTAGGGCCGAGGATCGTGGTCCCGAGAGTGCCGATGCATGGCATCCTGTTGCACTTCACTGCCTCCTGTTTGGTCACTACCTCATCATGGCTGGCTTGGCTATCGCGGGAGGATGTGGCCGGTGTGCCCCAGCCCATGGAGACTGCTCAGAGCTCCCGTATGGCATCGAACTGTCGAGGGTACTGGCTCGGATCCACCCTCGCGTCTATTACGGTGAGGGTGCGGGAACGCAACGCGGCCTTCAGGGCGTCGGCGTACTCGGCCTCGGTAGCAACGGTGGTGGCTGTGGCCCCGAAGCCCTCCGCGATCTTCACGTAATCCGGCGCTTTGAAAGCGGTGCCGACTGTCGCCAATCCCTTCTTCTGCTGCTTGATCCTGATCTGGCTGAGGGCCTCGTCTCTCATCACCACGATGACCGGCGATGCCCCCTGCTGTACGGCCGTCGCCAGCTCTGGCAGCCGCATGGCGAATCCACCGTCACCGCAGAGGGAGATCACCTGTCGGTTTGGGAACACCAGCTTCGCCGCTATGGCGGAGGGCACGGCGCACCCCATGGTGCCGAGGGGGTTGGACATGAGCACGGAGGCTGGGCGGTAGGGCTTCCATATCTGGCTGAGCAGGAGCTTGGAGGCGCCCACATCGGTGGTCAGGATCACGTCATCGGAGGTTAGCTCTCGGGTTATGTCGGAGACCCTGTAGGGAGCGAGCCCTCGGGTGGGCAGGGCGAGGGCGTCGTACACCCTCTGCCGGTAAGAGGGGGCCACGGATTCGTCCCACTTTCGCTCCGCCGGAAGCGATTGGGCCAGCATGGAGAGGATCTCGGCTACGTTGCCCACCAGCTCCATCTCCGCGTGGAAGATCTCGTCACGATTCGGCACCCGGTCGATGGCGATGATGGGCTGGGGGTACCTCCAGGGTTTGGCCAGCATGTCCGCGGGGTCCAGTCCGATCCCGATAATCAGGTCGGCCCGGCCCAGGATCTCCATCTCCAGCTTCCCGCCGATGAAGACGCCCGCCGAGTACGGGTGGTTCTCGGGCAGGGCACCCTTGACCTTGGGGGTACAGAAGACGGGAGCGCCGATCCGCTCCGCCAGCGTTCGAAGCTGCAGATAGGCGTTCTCCCATCGGATCCCCATTCCCACGATGATGGCCGGGGCCTTCGCCGCACGGATGCGGTCCACCGCCTGGCCGAGGCCGTCCGGCTCTCCCGCGTACAGGCGGGCCATCACCCTCCTGGTGACGGGAGGCACCGGCCTTTCAGCCACCTGCTTCTGAGCGACATCATCGGGTATCTCCAGGTGGACCGGGCCGGGTCGGTCCTCCACCATTAGCCTGAAGGCCCGGTGGAGTGCCTCGATCGCCCAGTCCGCCGAGAGCGAGGCCGTCCACTTGGTGATGCCCTGGAGGAGCTGCCGCGAGCTCAGGTTCTGGCGGAGGACTACCTGGGAGGATCCCCAAGGGTAGCCGTCCGAGAGGACCAGTAGGGGTGCCCGATCCAGGTAGGCGTAGGCGATGCCGTTGGCCGCATTGGCGATGCCCGGTGCGAGCGCTGTGAGGACGACCCCTGGATTGCCGGTCAGCTCCGCCACGGTGCAGGCCATGATGGCCGCAGCCGTCTCGTGGGTCGACAGGACGAATGGGATGCCCTCCCTGTCGGCGGCGTCCAGGAGGTCGATGCTTGCCCCACCTCCTGGGATGCCGAACATGAAACGGATGCCCTCGCGCTTCAGCATGGCTGCGATCAGCTCGACGACGGTGGCCACGGCTACCTCCTCGGTTAGTGGCTGGCGGGCCCTCCACTGGACGCATCGGGGTGCTCTCGGGCTAGGGCGAACGGGTGGTTGTGGCACATTGTGCCACCAGGCCCCATGGCATGCAATGGGGGCGTCAGTCCCGTGCGGACCGTGTGGCGAGCGTGGCCCACGCGCAGGTGAGGACACGGACTCCAGCGAGGATGTCTGCTGGCGAGGTTGCTTCCTCGGGGGAGTGGCTGATGCCGCCCACCGAGGGCACGAACACCATCCCCGCGGGTGCATGGGCTGCAATGGTCTGGGCGTCGTGCCCGGCTCCGCTGGGGATGCGGGCCACCGGATACCCGAGGGCTCTGGCCGTCGCCTCGACCAGCCCCACCAGCGACTCGTCCAGCTGCACCGGCTTGCCCCGCGTCACATCCTCGAAGCGGATCTCGACGCCGCGACGAGTGGATATAGCACGTGCGGCCTCCCGAACGAAGGCCAGGGCTCGGTCGATACTGACTTGGTCGATGCCCCGTATGTCTGTCTGGAGCTCGACCCGCCCCGGGACCACATTCCAGGCCCCCGGCATGGCGCGGATCGCCACGGCGGTCGCCACAGACTCCTCAGCACACTCGGCCATCCCGGCCTGCTCGACGGCGAGGACCAGCTCGGCTGCGGCCGCCAGCGCGTCCCTCCTCATCCCCATGGGTGCCGCTCCGGAGTGATCGGCCCTGCCCACGACCTCTATTCGCCATCGGGTGGCGCCGGGGATGGCGGTCACCGCGCCGATGGTCCTTCCGCCATCCTCCAGTCGACGTCCCTGCTCGATGTGGAGCTCCAGGTACCCCCCAAGGGCGCGGCCACTGGCCCTCTGGGGACGCTGAGCTACCTGCTCCAGCAGGCGAGACAGGGGCAGGTCGGACCTCTCCCAGCTGCGGATCGTGTCCAGGCTCAGCTCGCCTGTGAAGTACAGGGACCCAAGCCTCCCCTGCCCGAAGCGCGCGGCCTCCTCGCATCGCCATACGACGACCTCCATGGGACGCGCCAGAGGGATGTCCGCCGCGCGCACCGCTTCCACTCCCTCTATAGCCCCTACGACCCCAAGCACCCCGTCGAGGGGGCCGCCGTTGGGCACGGTGTCCAGGTGGGAGCCGGCCATCACGACCACAGTGTGCTGCCTGTTGCCGTCGGTGCTTCCGAACATGCTGCCCAGCCCATCGTACGCGACGGTGAGGCCGGCTTCCTCCATCCAGACCGCGACCGTCTCCATTGCCCTGGCCTCTTTCGTGGAGAAGGCCAGCCGGGTCACCCCACCTCTGGGATCTCGTGCCTGCTCGGCAAGCAGGGAGATCCGCTCCTGCACCCTGTCGATGTTTACCTTGGACGCCAGGACTTCCAGTAGCTTGTGGTCCATGCTGCGACCCCCATGGTGTTGCTGTTTCCTGGTGCGCGGAATCGGATGCTAACGGTAGACCCGGGAGGGAGGATAGTCGGACAGGCTGTCACCGTCAATGTGGATGCGATCCTGCCGGTAGCTTGGAGCGTTGGCAGGCTTACGCAGGAGGCGTTACCGGCCTGAACGGAACTCCATGTTGACGCTTCGAGCATTGGCCCATAATATGTAGCCGGAAGGCCACCGGACAGCGGGCGTCTGTGGCGGGAGCGAAGAGTTGATCACGGTTGTCGGAAACGGCTGCGCCGGGGTGGAGGCCATCAAAGCCCTCAGGGAGTCGGGCTACCGAGGAGAGATCCACCTCTTGGCGGAGGGCGACTGGCCCCCTTACAATCCCATGCTTACCACCTACTTCGTGGCGGGGAAGATTGGCTTCGAGGGGCTGTTCCCCTACGGAGACAACGAGTCGCTGGCCAAGCGATACCGCGTCATCATCCATCCGGGCTCCCCTGTGGTGGCGCTGGACGCGGAGAGACGGGTGGTGGCCAACCGAGCTGGGCTGGAGATCCGCTACGACCGGTGCCTCGTCTCTACCGGCGCATCCCCGGTGCTTCCCCGAATCGAGGGGATCGGCTCCAGCCGGGTCTACACCATGAGGACGGTGGAGGACGCCCTGCGACTGAAGCAGGCGTTTGCCCTTCGTCCGCGTAGGGCCCTGGTGGTTGGTGCCTCCATGGTGGGGATCAAGCTGGTGGAGCTCTTCCGCGATGCCGGCGTAGAGGTCTGCCTGGCGGACCTGGCCGGCCAGCTGTTTCCCCTTGCCGCCCATCCCCAGTGTGCCCAGGCCATCGCCGACCGGCTGATGGAGCGCGGTGTTCGTCTGAGATTGGGCGCCGCCATCCAGAGGATCGAGGACACCGCAACGGGTGTCAGGGCTCACTTCTCCGATGGCGGCGAGGGCGAGGAGGCTGACCTGCTGGTGATGTGCATCGGAGTTCGGCCGAATCTCGGCTTCCTCGATCGCCGGCAGGTGGAGCTGAGGCAGGGCGTTCTGGTGGATGAGCGGATGCGGACCAGCGCGGAGGGGCTGTACGCTGCGGGGGATGTGGCACAGGGCAGGGAGCTGCTGTCGGGAGAACAGCAGGTGATCGGGCTCTTGGCCAACGCCCGCTACCAGGGGCGCACGGCCGGCCGGAACATGGCCGGCATCCCCGAGCGCCACGCAGGGAGCATCCCACACAACATCACCCACTTCATGGGGATGGACTTCGTGGGGATCGGCGACGTCCGGGACCACGACAGAATGGATGTGGAGACGGACGGCCGGCGGCTCGTCATGCTCTTTTGGAGGGAAGGGCATCTGGTCGGTGCCAACCTGCTGGACAGCATCACGGAGTCCGGGATCATCAAGGGGGTGATCATCCAGGAGGCCATGCGGCGCGGAACCAGGGATGGATGGAGAGACCATGGGCTGGTTTGGTCCCTCCAGGAATGGGCCTCTGGCCTACCAAGAGGTACGGCCGGTCTCCCCGCGGTCCTGCAAAGAGAGTGGCGGAGGTCGAGGTAATCACAATGGATGTGCAGACCCTGATGAGAGGGAAGGTCGCCGCCCTGGGGACGGGCATAGAGGTCCGGAAATCCATCTGCGCCATCTGCGACCCCACGACGCAGTGCGGTCTGGACCTGTACGTGAAGGATGGTCGGATCATCAAGGTTGAGGGCAGCAAGGAGAATCCATACAGCGAAGGGACTCTCTGCTCCAAAGGTGCCGCTCAGCGCCAGTATGTCTACAGCGAGGATCGCCTCAAGACTCCGATGAAGAGGGTTGGGCCGCGCGGCTGCGGGAGGCTGGAGCCCATAACGTGGGACGATGCCCTGGACACCATCGCGGAGAGGCTCAACGACATCAAGAGGAAGCACGGCTCCGAGAGTGTGGCCTTCTACGCGGGCTACACCAAGTACTTCCGGCCCTACCTCAAGCGGCTGGCTCACTCCTTCGGCTCGCCCAACTACCTGACGGAGTCCAGCGTCTGCTCCAAGGCAACTGCCCTTTCGCAGATGCTGGTCTTCGGAGTGCCGACGCGACCCGATATCGCCCGCACCGGCTGTCTGCTGGTGTGGAGCTCCAACCCCTTCTACACCAACCCGGGGAACGCCAGGGCTATCCTGCGAGGAAGGGATAGGGGGATGAAGCTGATCGTCGTGGACCCCAGGGAGACCCCCACCACGGCACATGCGGACATCCACCTGCAGCTTCGGCCGGGAACGGACGGCGCCCTGGCCCTGTCGATGGCCAACGTCATCATCGAGGACGGGCTGTACGACAATGGGTTCGTGTCCCACTACTGCTACGGGTTCGAGGAGTACCGCGAGTATGTGCGGCTGTTTCCGCCGGCCAGGGGCGAGGAGCTTACGGGGGTCCCGGCCGACAGGATCCGAGCGGCCGCCCACATGTATGCCTCGGTGAAGCCGGCCGCCATCCTACCTAGCGCTGCCCCGGTGGTGCACAACACCAACGGCGTCCAGAACTATCGGGCTGTGTTCTCCCTGGTGGGACTCACGGGCAACTTCGACGTCAGCGGAGGAAACTACGTTCAGCCCACCAGCTTTGCCGGGATGCCCGGTCTGTTCCCTACTAGGGAGCGCGAGTTCACCCAGCCGAGGCCGTGGAGCGAGATGGCGCCTCGGGTGGGGGCGGACAGGTTCCCGGTGTGGACCGAGATAATAGACGACGAGGCCCAGGCCATGCAGCTCCCGTTCCAGATCCGATCCGGGGAGCCCTACCCCATCAAGGCGGTGGTCGGGTTCGGATTGAACTACCGGATGTGGCCGGACTCCCGGGGCTTTCTGGAGAGCTTGGATCGCCTGGACTTCTTCGTGAATGTGGATCCCTTCATGACCGACAGCTGCGCCCATGCGGATATCGTCCTGCCTGCCTGCACGTCGGTGGAGAGGAGCGAGCTGCGCTGCTACGACATGGGCTACGTCATCTTCACCCAGCCAGCGATCCCCCCGCTGTATGAATCCCGTTCGGATGTCGACATAATCTATGGGCTGGCGGCCAGGCTCGGGCTGGACGACCCTCTGCTCCGGGCCGGCTACGAGGCGAGCGTTGACTGGATACTGGAGCCGAGCGGCCTCACCGTCGAGGAGCTGAAGAAGCATCCGGGTGGCATGTTCGTCCCCAACCCCGTTAGGGCGCCGGAGAGAAAGTACCTCAGATCGGGGTTCAAGACGCCCTCTGGAAAGATGGAGTTCAAATCCACGGTGCTGGAGAAGTACGAAGGGAGGCCTGGGCTCGAGCCACTCCCGGTCTACGTACCTCCGCGGTACAGCAGGGAGGCCGATCCGGAGATGGCGGAGGAATTCCCCTTCATCCTGGACACGGGGTCCAGGCTGCCCATGTTCGCCCACACTCGGACCTTCCGGCTCAGCTGGACCAGCAGCCTCCGCCCGAACCATCCCTCGGCGGACCTGAACCCGGCGGATGCCGTTCGTCTGGGGATCGGGCAGGACGACGTGATACGGATCTCCACCCACAAGGATGCCATCGTGGTGAGAGCCAACCTGACCCAGATGGTCCTGCCGGGCGTGGTTCACATGTACCATGCCCATCCGGCGGCCGACGTCAACCTGCTGTTCGATGCTGACTACCTGGACCCGATCTCCGGCTTTCCTGGGTTCAAGGCTGCGCTCTGCAAGGTGGAGAGGGTGAGCTGAGGATTGGAGCATGGAGATATCGTCGATGGAGAAGACCATCTATTTGGATACGGGGATCTGCTCCGGGTGCGGGGCCTGCGTGGTGGCGTGCATGGATCAGAACGACATCTATCCCGAGAAGGGCAGTCCGGCGTTAAGAAGGGTTTACGCCGTTGAGGAAGGGCAGTCCCCTGACGCCCGCATCGTGTACGTGTCGGTCGCTTGCCAGCACTGCGAGGACAGTCCCTGTGTGATGGGCTGTCCTACAGGCGCCATCACCAGGCATGATGGCACCGGCGCGGTAGTGGTGAGGGAGGAGCTGTGCATTGGCTGCCGCAGCTGTGCCCTGGCCTGCCCGTTTGGTGTGCCCAGGTACGATGTCGAGGGGCGCATGCGCAAGTGCAGGCTCTGCGTCGAGAGGGTGGAGGCGGGGCTGGAGCCTGCCTGTGTTCGGGTTTGCCCGACAGGAGCCCTCAGGTTCGGGCCTGTCAACGCGGTGCTGGGGGAGAAGGAGGGCAGGTTCGTGGGCACGCTGCTCCGTGCGGCGCGGCGGGCCGATGTCCAGGGATATCGTTAGGACGGGCATGGCTTGTAGACCAGACTGAGGGGCAGGTTGGCGAGACCTGCCCCCAGCGTTAGCCGATGTGGATCGGTTCTGCCCATGTGAATTTTAAGTGGTCCGTCCGCCAAGTCGAGGGGACTTTTCGGACAGGGGAAATGAGGCTTGGGGATACCCCAAACCCCGCTAGAGGGGGCCAGCGGCCCCCTCTGGACTCCCCCAGAAACTGACGCGCATTTGCCGGATGGACCACTAAGGCGCAACCGCTCTATAGGCGTTGATGCGTCCGTACGCCCAGTAACTGCCGGTGCCCGATATCTTGTCGGCGTTCTTCTCTATGCGGGCCCTCACCGAGCTATTGCTGGTGCCGTAGGGCGTTGCCCAGACGAGGGCAGCCAACCCGGCCACGTGCGGTGTCGCCATGCTGGTGCCGCTCAAGTATCCGTAGCCGGCGGAGCTGCTGAGCACGGACGGGTGATTGGTCAGCGTCGAGAAGATGTTGACCCCAGGTGCCGCCACGTCGACCCAGGAGCCGTAGTTGGACCAAGATGCCTTCTTGTCGTTGGAGTCGGTCGCTGCGACGGCGATACAGTTCTGATAGTAGGCAGGGTAGCTCCTGGCCGAGCTTCCGTTGTTGCCAGCGGCGGCTACCAGCACCACCCCCTTGCTCCAGGCGTAGTTGACGGCGTTCTCGAGTGTCTTGGAGGCGGATCTGCCCCCCAGGCTCATGTTGATCACCTTGGCGCCGTGATCAGCAGCCCAGATGATCCCATTGGCGATCCAAGAGTAGTAGCCCGAGCCACTGTCGTCCAGGACCTTGACATTCATGAGACTGGAGCTCCATCCCATCCCAGCCACGCCAGTCGCGTTGTTGGTGATCGCCGCGGCGATACCGGCCACGTGGGTGCCGTGTCCATACAGGTCGTCGAAGCTGCTGCTGCCGGTGAAGTTCTGATTGTCGACGATCTTGCTGGCCAGGTCCTCGTGGTCTTGGTCGATCCCCGTGTCGAGGATGGCGATCTTCACCCCAGATGTTCCGGTGGTGACCCCCCAGGCGCCGGGCGCCTCGACCTTGGTCATCCCCCATTGTTGAGAGAAGGATGGATCATTGGGTGTTACGGCGGTCTGAGCGCTGATGACGTAGGCCTCAGCCCGGTAGTCGGGCTCGGCGTATTCCACGCGAGGATCTCTCAGATAGGCGCTCAGCCGAGACGGGAGGTCGGCGGCCGATGCCGATACCACATCCACGCCCAGGCGGGGCACGGAACCGACCAGCCTGGTGCCGATCTGTCGATGCAGGTCAGCTGCGGCTGCGGGTGGCGTCCCAGCGCGGAGCTTGACCAGGATCCTGTCCGAATCGTTCGGCTTGCCGGACGCGTACCCGGTTGGAGGGGACGCCCCCAACGCCAGGATGGCCAGGCTCACGGCCGCGGCCAGAAGTATCATCCTCCGAAGGCTGCTGGTCCACATTCGGGTAGCCGTTCCTTTCCCCTCCCTTGAGGCCGGGGTTGCCATCTCGGTCCCAGGCTATCCGCCTGGAAAGGCGGGGCCGCAGGGCGTCGCCGTGCTTCGGCAGGACCGACGGAGCCCTTCGATCCGGGCGGCGCTGCCCTGCGCCCAAAGATAATCTATCTAGAACGGAGAATACGCCTGCTGGTTGAGGATGTCAACGGTTGGGGTGCGGACATCAGGGTGCTGCTGGGAGAAGTGACCGCGCCACGGGGAGCTGGGGGGCAGCGGGGACCAACGCATGGCAGGGGGCGATCCGTGGGGATGCCCCCTGCCTCCGCCTGACGCGTGGAAGAGGTCAGTAGCGAAAGCCCTGCGGACGAGGCCCAAAGCCCGGACCGCCGAAGCCTCGGCCCATCATGCCCGGGCCGCCGAAGCCGCCCATCATGCCGGGGCCGAAGCCCGGACCCCATCCCCAGCCGAACGAGAACCCTTTCTGCTCGAGCTGCTGCTTGGCACGGTCGGTGGCGTACTTGAGCATGGCATCCGCCTGCTCCTGCGTCAGGTAGCCGTACTTGACCCTCAGGTTGAGGGCGTCGATCTGCGGCTGGAGCAGCACCTTAACCAGGTCGTCTTCGGAGACCTTTCCGTTGGCTACGTCCACCACGCTCTTCCCAGCCTGGAGCTGCTGCGCCAGATCCGACGCACTGATCCCTATCTTGTCGGCCAGCCTCTTCAGGGTCGGATTGCTGGCGGGATCGTAGCTGCCGCTGGCGGCTGCTCTGCCCCATCCCCAGCAGCCCCACCAGGGCTGTCCCTGTGGCGTCGGTGTCTGCGCCGACACCACGGCCGCGGTGCCGATGGCCAGCACCGCAACCACTGCCAGGGCGATGATGATCTTCTTCATCTCTTCCTCCAGACTCTATCCTTGCTGCAGGATCTTCGGGGACCTTCGTTCCCCTCGTCGTTGGCAAGGATAGGGCAGTGATGTGAAGAAGCCGTGAAGAAGATTCGCAGAGTGGATGAGATCTGAGCTCGCGGGGCGGGAGCCGAGCTCCCGCCCCGCGTTGTCGGGATAGCTCTCCCGCAGCGCCGGCAGTGCGCGGCTATTCACTGGCCGCCGGCCATGCGAGCGGCCAGCTTCAGCGCGGCCATCATGCTGGCAGGTCGTGCAGTCCCTTTGCCGGCCTTGCCGAAGACGGTCCCATGGTCCACAGAGGTTCGGATGATGGGCAGCCCCAGGGTCACGTTCACCCCCTCATCGAAGGAGAGAACCTTGGTGGGGATGTGACCCTGATCGTGGTACATGGCGACCACGGCATCGTACTGGCCCTCGGTCATTCGGAAGAAGACCGTGTCGGGCGGGACGGGGCCAGCAACGTTGTAGCCCTCCGCTCGTGCGGCCTCTATGGCCGGGGTGATCTCCCTGATCTCCTCATCGCCGAACAGTCCGCCCTCGCCCGAGTGAGGGTTCAGCCCTGCCACCGCGATGCGGGGTTGCGAGATCCCCAGCCGTCGCACCGCCTCGTCGGTCAGCCGGATCACCTCCAGGATGCGAGGCTTCCGGGCCCTTTCGATCGCCTCTCGTAGGGAGCAGTGGGTGCTCACGTGGCTCACACGGAAGTCGCCGGCCACCAGCAGCATGCAGACGCTCTTGGCGCCGCACAGGTCGGCCAGGATCTCCGTGTGTCCAGCGTAGTGGTGTCCGGCCAGGTTCATGGACTCCTTGTGGATGCCAGATGTGACGACGGCGGCCGTCTCTCCGCTCAGGGCCAGCTCCACCGCCTTGACGATGGACTGGAAGGCCGCCTCTCCGGACATCGCCTGCACCTTTCCGAACTCGAGGCGGCTCAGGTCCACGTTGTGGAGGTCCAGCACCTCGATGATCTGGTCGTCGTGGGTAGCCTCGGAGAGCCGCTCGATAGATCGAACGGCCACATCCTTTCCGACGATGCGCGCCGCCTGGCGCATGGTCGCCCCGTCACCAATGACGATGGGGCGACAGACGGCGCGGATCTCCGGCTCGGTGAGGGCCTTGACTAGGATCTCGGGACCCGATCCGCTGGGATCCCCCATGGTGACGCCTAGGATTGGCCTGCTATCGCTCATGAGAACTCCAAACCAGAGTGAACTTGGGCTCCCTCTAGGTTACCCCCGCTCGGCTGCCCTTGTCCATCCGCCGCCCACCGGCCCGCCGGAGAGTGGGGGAGGGACAAGGGCAGCTATCCCGATTCGCCCTTCAGGAAGGCGACCGCATCAATTATAGCCCTGTCGTCCCCGAAACCGCCCGCCTTGGTCACCACCCGGAGACCGTGGTGGGGCCCGCCCACAAGCTCTCCTGCGGGCACGCCAGGCTGCACCTCGCCCAGCGCTCTCAAGGCCCTGGCTCCCAGCCTCAGCGCCACAGCCCTTGCGATGTCCCCTCCCGTCAGGAAGAGACCAGCCACCCGATACCGCGCCAGCAGCTCCGCCGCCATAGCGGCCAGCGCGGCCGCGGTGGTGGATGTCTCGCCTTCGCGGTAGGTCGAGAATGTGGTGGTGATGGCGACGCTGCGTTGCCGCGCGAGCTCCTCTGCCGCCCGAGCCACCACCTCTGCGCTGTCCGATCCGTCCCCGGATGGGCAGAGCAATGCCAGATGCCCCTCCGCAGCCGCCCGCCGGAGCTGTTCGGCTGTGGCACTGTTCCGGCTGCCGGCCACCACTAGCGCGGGCGCGGTCTCTGCTGTCCAGCGCAGCTCGGCTGCGGGGCGCTCCACACCCAGCGCCCGAGGCCACTGGCCCGCTAGCCCTGCCGACCCGCAGGGGAGCCAGCCCTCCAGCCGGGCCACGGCCACGGCCAGGGTGTGGAGGTGGTCGGCGGTGGTGGCGTCGGCCGCGACCACGGCGGCGCTCTGGGCGCTCAACGCCTCCAACACGGCCTCGATACCCTCCTCGATGGTGGCAAGTGGAAGATGGCCCACGGAACGGGCTGTCTGTCTTGCGAGCAGTGTCGGTAGGTGGGATTCCGAGGCCGGCCAAAGGGGATCATTGGCGAAGCTGCTCGCGGACAGGGGCACGCCATGCACCAGGTGGTATCCGCCCATTGTGGTGCGCCCGTTGGCCGGGAAAGCGGGCGCCACCAGGGCGTGAGTCAACCCGAGCTCGTCCATGACCCCATCCAGCTCGGGGCCGAGGTTTCCACGCAGGGTGGAGTCGATCTTCTTGTAGATGGCGCGGTCCGCCAGAAGCCTGGCGGCCCGGCGAACTCGCCAGTAGGCGTCCCGAGGTGGGATGTCCCTGCTGTCGGTGCTCACCACCACCATCTCGGCGGGTGGTGGCTCCCCCTCCGCCAGCATCACGACGGTCTCCAGCCCGCTCTTGGCGAACTGGACGCCCGTGTCCATGGCTCCCGTCAGGTCGTCCGCGATGATCCCCAGTCCTCGGCCGTGGACCCCGATCCGGCGATCCGGCGCGTTCACGGGAACAGCATGATCTTTCCGGCCTTGCCGGACAGGGCAAGCTCGAAGGCGTCGACGTACTGATCCAGCGGGAACCTGTGGGTTATCACCTGCCTCGGGTCGAAGCCCTCGGAGGCCAGCAGACGATCCATCTGGTGCCAGGTCTTCCACATGATCCGCCCGGTGGTGCCCTTGATGGTGGCCTCCTTGTAGACCACGTCGTCGGTGGTGTTCATGGTGAAGGGCGCCCCGCTGAGGCCGACCAGCCGGATCTGGCCGCCCATGCGGATGAGATCGAAGGTGAGCCGCGTCCCGGGCGCGCTGCCGCTCAGCTCCACCGCCAGATCCACCCCCCTGCCGCCATTCAGCTCCTTTACCGTGGCGACCGCGTTTCCCTTCGCTGGATTGACGGCGATCGCCTGCGGGACTATCCGATGGGCCATCTCCAGCCGCTCGGGATTGATGTCCAGGATGAAGAGGGGTCTGGCGCCCAAATAGGCCGCCACCTGCGCCGTCATGATCCCAATGGGCCCGCAGCCCACGATGGCCACGCTGCCCACCTCTAGGGGGTCGACCAGCAGTCCGTGGACGCCCACCCCCATGGGCTCCATCAGCGCGCCCAGCTCGGGATCGGTGCCCGGGGCCAGCCGCCAGGCGCAAACCGAGGGGATCGCGGCGTACTCGGAGAAGCACCCCTCCACGTGGACGCCCAGGATCTTCATGCTCTCGCAGGCGTGCTGGTTCCCGGTCTGGCACTGGTAGCAGTGGCCGCAGGGGATGTGGGTCTCGCAGGCCACCAGGTCGCCCTTCTGGAGGTGCCCGACCCGCTCGCCGACCTCTACCACCTCCCCACAGATCTCGTGGCCGAAGGTCATGGGGGTCTTGATCCTCTGCGCCGCCCACTCGTTCCAACCGTAGATGTGGATGTCGGTTCCGCAGATGGCTGCCGCCTTGACCCGCACCAGGACGTCGTCGGGTCCGATGGCTGGGACCGGGAGATCCACGAGATCGGCGCCCCGCTCCGGTCGCGTCTTCCTTAACGCTTTCATCGCCACCTCCATTTCATTCCTCGAGCAGTCGGCTACACCGCCGCAAGGCTTCGCTTGAAGATATGGTAATGTTCCAGGGCCTTCCCCGCCCCGATGGCCACGCACGACATCGGGTCGTCCGCCACGTGGGCCGGCACCCCTGTCTCCCTGGTAAGCAGCTTGTCCAGGTGGCGAAGCAGGGCTCCACCCCCGGTGATCACCATGCCCTTGTCGATGACGTCGGAGGCGAGCTCTGGCGGTGTCTGCTCCAGCACCGTCTTGACGTTTGTAACGATAGCCTGAAGGGCATCCTGAATGGCCTCTGTAACCTCGTCGGAGGTTATCGTTATCGTCTTGGGTAGGCCCGCGATCTGGTCTCGCCCTCTGACCTCCAGCTCCATGGGTTCCTTCAGGGGGAGGGCGCTGCCAATGCTGATCTTGATCTCCTCCGCGGTCCTGTCGCCGATGAGCAGGTTGTACCGCTTCTTGACGTAGCTGGCGATCATGTCATCGATCTTGTTGCCGGCAACCCGAATGGAGCTGCTTACCACGATGTCGTTGAGGGAGATGACGGCCGCCTCGCAGGTGCCGCCGCCGATGTCCACTACCATGTTTCCACTGGGGCCGCCGATCGGGATCCCGGCACCAATGGCGGCGGCCAATGGCTCGGCTATCAGGTGGGCTACCTTGGCTCCTGCCTGAAGGGTGGCATCCTGGACCGCGCGGCTCTCCACGTTGGTGATCCCCGCGGGAATGCACACCATGACTTCCGGACGGAAGAGCCGGAACCGTCCGCAGACCTTGGTGATGAAGTAGCGCAGCATCGCCTCCGTGATCATGTAGTCGGCGATGACCCCGTCGCGCATGGGCCTGGTGACGACGATGCTGCCGGGAGTTCGACCCAGCATCTGTCGCGCCTCCTCGCCCACCGCCACCACGCGATTCTCGGCAGCCGAGTAGGCTACAACCGACGGCTCGTTGAGGACGATCCCACGTCCCTTAACGTAGACCAGCACGTTCGCTGTGCCGAGATCGATGCCTATGTGCATGCCAAACATAGCGTCTCCGTGAGCTCGCGGCTGTGAGATGGGCGCCGCCTGTGATCGGTGCAAGATGGGGCGAATTCCGGCGAACCGGCGCGGCGGCAAGACGCCGCGCGCGGCGATTATAGCATACGGGCCGTGGGATCATACACCGAGGGAAGGTCGTCGCCGGGTCGGCGCTAGCCCCTCACCACGGACGCCCCGACGCCGTTGAGGGCACCGACCAGATCGGCGTAGCCTCGGTCTATGTGGTGGACATCCTCCACGATGGTGGTACCATCCGCGGCGAGCGCGGCCAGAACCACCGCCGCCCCGGAACGGATATCCAGCGCCCTCACGGTGGCCCCCATCAGGTGGGTGGGGCCTGTGATTCGGGCTGTCTGCCCGGAGACCTCGATGTCGGCTCCCATCTTCGCCAGCTCTCCCGCGTAGAGAAGGCGGTTTTCGAACACCCGCTCATGGATGAGGCTGGTGCCCACTGCCTGGGTGAGCAGCGCCCCGAATGCCGCCTGCAGGTCGGTGGGGAAGCCGGGGTAGTGGATGGCCTGGATCTCCACCGCCGCCAGTGGACGGCGCCCGCGCACTCGAAGCCAGTCCTCCCCCTCCTCCACCTCGACGCCGGTCTCCAGCAGCTTGTAGGTCACGGGGTCCATGTGCTCGGGGATCACCCTCTCCAGCAGCAGCTCGCCCTCCGTTATCGCGGCCGCGATGGCGAAGGTGCCGGCGTAGAGCCGGTCTGGGATGACCGAGTGGCGGCAGCCGTGCAGCTCCTCCACACCCTCGACCTCGAGTCGAGTGCTGCCAATCCCGGTGATCCTGGCCCCCATCTTCACGAGGAAGCTCGCCAGGTCCAACACCTCCGGCTCGACCGATGCGTGCTTGATCACCGTCTTGCCCCTGGCGAGGACGGCGGCCATCAGGAGGTTCTCCGTTCCCGTGTGGCTTGGGTAGTCCAGGTAGATGTTGGCGCCGTGCAGCCCGTCGCGAGGGGCTACCGCCAGGTAGCTGCCGTTGCTCTGGTCGATCCGAGCCCCCATGGCGGCGAATCCGCGAATGTCCACGTTGACCGGGCGCATGCCGATGGCGCACCCCCCCGGATGAGGTGCCTGGGCCTCGCCGCGCCTGGCTAGGAGTGGGCCCATGACCAGGAAGGAGGCTCTCATGCGGCGCATCAGCTCGGGCGGAGGGTTGCCCGCTCCGATCTCCCTTGCCTCGATGGCGATGGTGCCGTTGCCTAGAGACTCGACACGGGCGCCGATAGACTCCAGCACCCGTGACATAGACCTGATATCCTCGATATCGGGGATGTTCTCGATGATGCAGCGGTCGCAGGTCAGCAGGGATGCCGCCATGATGGGCAGCGCCGCGTTCTTTGCGCCGCCCACGGTGACGCTTCCGTGGAGAGCGCGTCCGCCCTCGATGATGAACCGTCCGGGAGCAGCGCCCGCTCCGCCCACGTGCCCGGGGTTCGGGTGTGGACGGGGATCGCCGCCCTGGGTCATCGCCGTTGAGCTCTCCTTCCGCGCAGCTCAGCGGCCTTCAGGCGCGCTAGAGACCTGCGGAGCGCGGCCTCGGCCGCCTCCCACTCGGTTCCACGGCCGCGGGGTTGCTCTTCGAGGACGTGCTCGGCTCTGCGGTGGGCCTCCTCCGCCCGCGCCAGGTCGATCTCCTCGGCACGCTCGGCAGCGTCGGTCAGCACCTCCACGCGATCATTGCTGACCTCGAGAAAACCGCCGCTGACGGCGAGCACCACCTCGCCCTCGTCTTGCTGGATGCGCAGCACGCCAGGACTCAGGGACGTGAGAAGCGGTGCGTGCTTGGGGAGGATACCGAGCACCCCCAGGCTGCCGGGGGCGACTACCATATTTGCCTCGCCGGTGAACACGATCCGCTCGGCGCTTACGACCTCTACGCTAAGCTTTGCCATCAAATCCGTCCTAACCTAGCTCGCCACCAGCTTCTCGGCGTTGGCCACGGCCTCGTCAATGGTGCCCACCATATAGAAGGCCTGCTCGGGCAGGGCGTCGTGCTTCCCCTCCAGGATCTCCTTGAAGCCGCGCACCGTCTCGTGGATCGGGACGTACTTCCCCTCGCGGCCGGTGAACGCCTCGGCTACGAACATGGGCTGCGAGAGGAAGCGCTGGATCCTCCTCGCCCTGGCGACTGTGAGCTTGTCGTCCTCGCTCAGCTCATCGATGCCCAGAATCGCTATGATGTCTTGCAAATCCTTATACCGCTGTAGCACCTTTTGCACTTCACGTGCCACTTCGTAATGCTCGCGGCCCACCACTCGAGGGTCCAGGATGCGAGAGGTGGACGCCAGTGGGTCCACGGCGGGGTAGAGGCCCTGCTCGGCGATGGAGCGTTCCAGGGATATGGTCGAGTCCAGGTGGGCGAAGGTGGTGGCTGGGGCCGGGTCCGTGTAGTCGTCGGCGGGCACGTAGATGGCCTGTACCGAGGTGATGGAGCCCTTCTTGGTGGATGTTATTCGTTCCTGGAGCTGTCCCATCTCTGTGGCCAGCGTGGGCTGGTAGCCCACCGCCGAGGGCATGCGGCCCAGCAGCGCGGACACCTCCGAACCGGCCTGCGTGAAGCGGAAGATGTTGTCGATGAAGAGCAGGACGTCCTGCCCCTGGTCACGGAAGTACTCGGCCATGGTGAGGCCGGTGAGACCGACCCTGAGCCTAGCCCCCGGCGGCTCGTTCATCTGCCCGAAGACCAGTGCTGTCTTGGAAATGACGCCCGAGTTCTTCATCTCCAGCCAGAGGTCGTTCCCCTCGCGGGTGCGCTCACCCACGCCCGAGAAGACGGAGTAGCCGCCGTGCTCGGTGGCGATGTTGCGGATCAGCTCCTGGATGATGACGGTCTTGCCCACCCCGGCGCCGCCGAAGACTCCTACCTTTCCGCCCTTCTGGAAGGGGGCGATCAGGTCGATCACCTTGATGCCGGTCTCGAAGAGCTGGGGGGTTGTCTCCTGCTCGTCGAAGGAGGGGGCGGGGCGGTGGATGCTGTACCTCAGCTCCGTGTTCACCGGCCCCAGCTCGTCAATGGGCTCACCCAGGACGTTGAAGATCCTTCCAAGGGTCTCCTCCCCCACTGGGACCGTTATGGGGGAGCCGGTGTCCACCACCGGGTTGTCTCGCCTGAGCCCGTCCGTGCTGGACATGGCCACCGCTCGAACCCAGTTGTTGCCCAGGTGCTGCTGCACCTCCAGCACCAGCTTCCTTCCGTCTATCTCCGTCTCTAGGGCGTTGTAGATCTGCGGTAGCTGTTCCGGCGCGAACTCGACGTCCACGACGGCGCCGAAGACCTGAACGACTCTTCCTGTTGCCAATGTTTCCGTTTCCTCCAGTCCTCAGCCCTTATCGGGACAACGCCTCTGCCCCGGCGGCGATCTCCGCTATCTCCTTGGTGATGGCTGCCTGCCGCGCCTTGTTGTACACCAGTGTGAGGGTGGAGATCAGCTCCTTCGCGTTGTCGGTGGCGTTTCTCATGGCGATCATTCGGGCGCTGTGCTCGCTGGCTATGGTCTCCAGGAGCGCCTGGTAGATCTGAACCTCGACATATCGAGGTAGCAGCTCCGACAGGATCTCTGGAGCGCTCGGCTCGAATATGAACTCCAGCCGGTGGCCGGTCGTCTTGGCCGGCACTACCGGCAGGATCTGATCGACCGTCACCCTCTGCATCAACGTGTTGACGAACTTGGGATACACCACGAAGGCGGCATCGATCCTACCGCTGGTGAACCCGTCCATCACGATCCTGGCGATGGGCTGGATGGCCGCGATGCCCGGCTGATCTCCCAGATAGGTGAAGGTGGCCTCCAGCTTGATGCCCCTGCGGGTCATGTAATCCTGCCCGCGCCGGCCGACGGTCACCAGATCGACGGCCGATGGCCCTCCCATCTCCAGTATGTCGGCGCTGGCCCTGCGGATGATGTTGCTGTTCAGGCTGCCGCAGAGGCCGCGGTCCGATGTCATCACTACCAGCCCCACGCGATTCCTGGAGTCGCGCTGCTGCAGAAGTGGGTGGGAGTCCCATTCCGTGCCGGGCCGGGCGGCGAGATCGGCTATCATCCGCTGCAGATGCTCCGAGTAGGGCCGTGAGGCGAGGACCCTGGCCTGGGCCCGCCTCATCTTGGAGGCGGAGACCATCTCCATGGCCTTGGTAACCTGGGATATGCTCTTGACGCTACGGATCCGCCGCCTGATGATGCGAAGGCTCGGCACTCTCTATCCTCGTTCTACTCGTCTTTTGCCGTTGGACGCACCACGCCAACTCCCGGTCTCGTTAGAGGCGCATGACAGCGTGGCTAGAAGCTCCTGCTCTTCTTGAACTCCTCAATGGCCGCGCGCAGGGCGTCGATGACCCCCGGGCTCATGGCCTTCTCCCGAGCGATGCTCTCGCCGATCTCAGGATGGACGGACTCCATGAACTCGATGAAGGCGGCCTCGAAGGCGCTGATCTTCTCCACCGGCACGTCGTCCATGTAGCCATTGGTGACGGCGTAGAGGGCCATCACCTGGTTCTGCAGCGGCACCGGTGAGTACTGGGGCTGCTTGAGGACCTCGGTGATCCTCTGACCCCGGTCAAGCTGCGCTCGGGTGACCTTGTCCAGATCGGACCCGAACTGGGCGAAGGCCTGCAGTTCTCGGAACTGGGCCAGATCGCCCTTCAGCTTCCCGGCGACCTGCTTCATCGCCTTGGTCTGCGCTGCCCCACCCACCCGAGACACGGAGATGCCCACGTTCAGCGCCGGGCGGATCCCAGCGTAGAACAGGTCGGGCTCCAGGTATATCTGTCCGTCCGTGATGGAGATGACATTCGTCGGTATGTAGGCCGACACGTCATTGGCCTGCGTCTCGATCACTGGCAGCGCCGTGAGAGACCCTCCACCGTGCTCCTTGTTCAGCTTGACAGCCCGCTCCAGCAGCCTGGAGTGAAGGTAGAAAACGTCCCCCGGGTAGGCCTCGCGACCTGGCGGCCGGCGCAGAAGAAGGGAGATCTGCCTGTAGGCCCAAGCGTGCTTGGAGAGGTCGTCGTAGACCACCAGCACGTCGCCGCCCGCTTCCATGATCTCCTCGCCCATGGCGCACCCAGAGTAGGGCGCCAGGTACTGCAGCGGGGCCGGGTCCGACGCGGCGGCCACCACAACGATGGTGTGCTCCATGGCACCATACTCCTCCAGGGTTGCCACCACCTGGGCCACGGCCGACTGCTTCTGGCCGATGGCCACGTAGATGCACACCATGTCGCCGCCCCGCTGGTTGATTATGGTATCGATGGCTATGGCGGTCTTCCCCGTCTGCCGGTCCCCGATGATCAGCTCGCGCTGTCCCCTGCCTATTGGTATCAGGGCGTCGATGGCCTTGATGCCCGTCTGCACCGGGGTGTTCACCGGCTCGCGCAGCACCACGCCCGGTGCGATTCGTTCCACCGGGCGGGTCCTGGTGGTGTTGATGGGTCCCTTCCCGTCGATGGGTTGACCCAGGGCGTTCACCACCCTCCCAATCAGCTCCCTTCCGACGGGCACCTCCATGATGCGTCCCGTAGCCCTTACCTGATCCCCCTCTTTGATGCTGGTGAAGGGACCCAGGATCACGGCTCCGACGCTCTCTTCCTCCAGGTTCAGGGCGAGCCCCATGATCCCGCCCGGAAACTCCAACAGCTCGTTGGCCATGGCGCCCGAGAGGCCATGGATCCTGGCGATGCCATCGCCCACCTCGACGACGGTCCCGACGTTGACGGAGGTCACGACCTCCTGGAACTGCTCTATCTGTTGCTTGAGGATCGAACTGATCTCGTCTGCGCGAACCGCCATATTACCCCCCTAGGCCGGCGCCAGTCGCCGCTTCAGCGCCTCGAGCCGGCCCTTTACGCTGGCGTCGATCAACTGGTCGCCGATGCGTGCCACGATCCCCCCCAGGATGGATGGGTCCACATGGGCCTCCACCACCACCTGGCGTCCTACCATAGCCGAGAGCCGCTGAGCCACCGCGTCCAGCAGATCTGACCCCAAGGGCACCGCCGAGGTCACGTCGGCCATTGCGACCCCTCGATACTCGTCGTACAACCTTCTGAAATGGCCCGCGATTTGCGGTGCCAGGGCGAAGCGCCCCTTTCGAAGCAGCAGACGCACCAGGTTCAGCCCCTCGGCGCTCATCCCCGATAGTTCCCGGGCTAGAAGCTGCTCCTTGGTGGAGAGGCTCACTGCCGGGCTGGCCAGGAACTCCGCGATCTCCCTATCCTGCTGCAACGCCGCGATGGCCTCCAGCTCGCCCATCCACCGCTCGAAGCTATCGTGGGCGCGGGCGATCTCGAATACCGCCTCAGCATATCTCCTTGCGATGCCGGTTCTCGCTACAGGCAAATCCGCCCAACCCCTTCCTGGGATGTCATGTGGTGGGGAACGCCCGGGCCATCGAGGCCCGGCTCCCCGCCATCTCAATCATTCAGTCTCTGTCCGTTCCCGCTGCGCAGGAACTCCTCGATCAGCCGGCGTTGCCCCCGTTCGTCCAGGGTCTCGCCGATGATCCTTCCCGCGGCCGACACGACCAGATCGGCTACCTCCCGCCGCAGATCGGCCACAGCCTGGCGCCTCTCCTGCTCCAGCTGGGCACGCGCCTTGGCGATGACCTTGTCGGCCTCCGCCTGAGCTTCCTGCCTGGCCTGAGCCTTCATCCGCTCTCCGATCTGCCGGGCCTGCTCTACGATGGCCTCCCCTTCCTTGCGGGCGGCCTCGAGTTGCAGGCGGGTCTCCTCGGCGGTGCGCGCCAGCTGTTCCTTGATGGCCTCGGCCTGTGCCATGCTCTCTCGGATCCTAGCCGAGCGCTCGTCCAGCATGCGGGTCACTGGCCGGTAGAGAAACTTGGTCAGCAGCGCCACCAGCAGCAGGAAATTGAAGGTATGCCATGCCAGGCTCGGAAGGTTGATACCCAGTGCTGCCAGAGCCTCCACTAGTCCTCCTGAGCAAGCTTTCGGCGCTCAGCTGCCGGCGGCCCACCCCATCTTGTTGACCGCCATTGACTGAGGGCCGACGTTTTCGTTAGATCCGACCGACCAGCAGGAAGGCGATCACCAGAGCGTAGATGGCTACCGCCTCTGCCAGACCCAGACCGATCAGCATGGGAACCAGGATGGTGCCGCTGATCTCCGGGTTGCGCCCGATGGACTCCATGGCCTTCCCGACGCCGTACCCTATACCGATCCCCGGGCCGATCGCCCCCAGGCCGATTGCCAGTCCTGCCGCCAGTGGAATGTAGCTTTCCGGCATCTTTCTCGCTTCCTCCCCAGTGAGTACAACTGTACAGGTTCAGTGGTGGGCTTCGCCCCCGTGCTGCGCTGTCGCTATAGTCAAGAATACCAGTGTCAGCATCGAGAAGATCAGCGCCTGTACGATGCCGACGAACACCTCAAGACCGAAAAAGACCGCCGGCACGGCCAGCGGTATCAACGCCGCCATGGTGGCCAGAAGCACCTCGCCCGCGAAGATGTTCCCGAAGAGTCGAAAGGCCAGGGACAGTGGCCTGCTTAGCTCGCTCAGAAGGTGCAGCGGATTGGGAACCACGAACTCCTTCAGGTATCTGGCAGGCCCTTGAGTCTTGATTGCCCAGCCCTGCACCAGGAAGAACACGATGATGGCCATAGATGCGGTGATGTTGAGGTCGCTGTTGGCCGATCTGAGCCAGGGGGTGTCGCCGTACCCTGGCAGCAGCCCCATCCAGTTGGAGAAGAGGATGAACAGGAATGCGGTTGCCACCCATGGCAGAAACTGCCGCCCTCTCGGCCCGGCGGTGGTCTCGCAGACCCCCAGCAGCAGCTCCACCACATATTCGGCGAAGTTCTGCAGCCCCGTTGGAACGAGCTGCATTCGCCGTGTGGCTAGGATGGAGCCGATCACGAGGACGACCATGGTGACCCATGCGGAAAAGATGGAGTTGGTGACGGGCAGCGGCCCCACGTAGAAGAGTACCGTCGCCTCTATCGAAATGTGCTCCATTCAACCACCCACGGACCGTGATATCGGCCAACCCGCGGGGATCACCCCCTATGTTTCTCCCTCCCAGATATCCCAGCAGGCCGCCGCGCGCACCTCACGCGCGCGGACACACAAAGAGCGCGCGGGGAGCGAGCACCCATGGCAAAAGGCCGCTCTCAACCCCCTGAGCGGTCGTTCCGCTGGATCTCCCTGATGAGCTGGAGGCAGCTATAGATGCCGCCGGCGAAACCCACTAGGGCTCCGATGGCTGTAAAGACGGGGCTGGTATTCAGTATGGAGTCGATATACCACCCCGCGAAGAGGCCAATGGCCACGGCGGCAGCCATGACGAAGCCAACCTGCGATGCCACGACCACCGCCTGCCAGACGCTGAGGTTTCGCATGGAGCACCCAGGTGGTCAAAGGCCGCCCACCCTCGGATGATACCATATCCTCCGGCGGAAGGCCAATTCCCCCTTCCTACTCGGGCTCTATCAGACCGAAGTTCCCGTCCTGCCGCCGATAAACCACGCTCACCCGGCCCGTCTCAGCGTTGTTGAACACGAAGAAGCTGTGGCCGAGGAGCTGCATCTGCTCCAGGGCCTCCTCCACGTCCATGGGCTTCATGGCGAACCGCTTGGTTCGGACGAGCCTGCCCTCCTGATCCTCCTCGGCGGGTTCGATGGCCTCCGCAGTCGTCACCGCCGACTGTGTCCTGCTTTCCGCGCTTCCCTTGTTGAAAGCGCCGAACTTCCTCGTCTTGTAGCGTGCGATCTGGCGATCTATCTTGTCCATCACGGCGTCCATGGCGGTGTAGGCATCGTCCGCCGCCTGCTCACCGCGAATCAGCGCCCCGTTCGCCTTGAGGGTCACCTCCACCACGTACTGAGTGCCCGCACTCCTGGTCCGGGCGCTGGAAAGCTCCACCTCGGCCTCGGCGATGTCAGGGAGAACGCGCTGAAGCCGGCCGATCTTGCCTTCCACGAACTTCTTCAGCCTGTCGTTCAGCTCCATGTTCTTGCCCTTGACTACCACTTGCATTGCAGTCCTCCCCTCGGCGAGATCCCGGAAAACGACCCAGTATAGAGGTGTAGACTACCGGGGACACCCCTGAACCCCCACCAAGCGCTGCGCCCTGGACCCACATCAGCCGCCCGCGCTGAGCGAGCTCAAGCCGGGTAAGACGCGGACAGGCACCACTGGTGCCTGTCCGACCTATGCGGCTTTGGGCTCCGCACCGTTCCGGTACATTTCACCCCGGTCCTGGCGCTGAACTGTTGGAACGATTGTACAGCAAAGACTCGGGAGGCGCCAGGCCTATCGGCACGGATATGGCGGGACATCGGTCCCGTTGTTACCGCCGTTGCCGCCTGACCGCACCAGTACGACCTCGATCTCCCCTCTGAACAGCTCCCTCCAGCGGCCGGTCGCAGTGAGGAGCGTAGCGGTCCGGCTGTCCTTCTCCAGCAGGGCCACCTCCACCCCGTATCGGTCCAGCACCTCTTCCCATCCAGGTCGGGCGTCCAGCAGCCTCCCGAAATCATCCATGAAGGCATCACCATACATGTCGGGACGTCCGTCCACGAAGACCCTTCGCTCCGGGTAGAAGCTCCAGATCAGGTATCCTCCCCAGTGGAAGGTGTTGACGAGACGGCCGTTCATTCCGGCCTCCTTGAGAAACCTCACCCCGCCGGCAGGATACCCATTTGTCCGCGGCTCCGGCCCCCACTGGGTTCGATCCGAGAGGACGAGAGTGGACCCCATGGCCGCAAGGCAGAGGGGCAACAGCAGCCAGTTCCACGGCCACGCCTGGGCTCGCCTCTGGATGGCGATGCCACTTGGCGGAAGGGGCAGCCGCGTCGCCAGCACCGGGGCCGCGGCGATGGCGTAGAAGGGGATCATCCGCACCGATTGGAGCGACATGGCGGTGAAAAGGAGCAGGGGGAGGGTGATGGCCCAGTCAATGGGCCGCCGAATGGGCGCCACCATGAGTGCCATGAGGCTGCCCCCGAAGATGAAGAAGTAGAGGTAGTGGAAGTCCGGCGACTGCCATTCGGTGATGAATTTCATCGAGGCGTTGTCGCTGCCGGCGTAGCTGAAGGGGTAGAGGAGGATTTCCACACCGTGGGGGTTCAGCAGCGTGGCGGCGACCGTCGCTCCGGCCACCGCCAGGTAACGCCCAGGCGTCCCTCCGACTGATGGCGACGACGGTCGGGTGCCGTTCATCCACTGGCCTACCAGAAAGGTCCCAAGGAGCAGGAGACCCGACATGTATCCAGCATGGAGGTTCACCCACGGCACCATGAGGCCCGGAAGCGCCCAGATCCATCTGTCGGCCCTTGTCCGGGACCTGACCAGGAGCAGAAGGAAGACGGAGAAGAACAGGTAGGAGAACCATTGGGGGCGGACGTTCCACGCGAACACCGACATGGCCGCCACCCAGGCGGTGATGCAGGTAGCCGCGACCGGCCCCTGGCCCAGCACTCTTGCTGTCCTCAGAACGGCCGCGTGGGTTAGTGTGATCACGGTGGCGAAGATGAGCACGAGGGGCAGGTAGCCGCCCGCTCTAAAGACCACGTAAATGAGGAGCTCGGACAGCCATTCGTGGGCGATCCAGGGCCGACCGGCCGCCGTGTAGGAGAAGGGGTCGGTGGATGGGATGGAGCCAGTCTCGGCGATGTACCTTCCCGTGCTCAGGTGCCACCAGAAGTCTGGGTCGGTGCGGTGGAAGAAGGTCAGGATGAACACTCCCGAGAGGAGCACAACCTGCAGCAGGGTCGCGGTGCCGAGAGCGGTGAGCCTCCCGGCGATGCCGACCTCCGGCCGCGTGTCCGACTCCGCACCTGCATCCCACACCTCGGCACTAGGTGCTACCTCCTGCGTCGCCGTGGTTGCCATCTTGTGCTCTCTCCTGAGTAGTGCGCGGGTAAAGACCCGAGGAACAGGGACGACGTGAGGGCCTCGCCCTCAACCCGAGGAGTGGCCATGGCAGCGCCGCCCTTCCGCATCTCCAACCGGCTCTCTGGGAGGTGAACTATTCGAGTGCGGATCCTCTTCAGAGGTCCCGCGCCAGCGCGATCCCCCAAACGATGGCCGCTCCTGCTTCCCGGAGCGCCCGGGCGCAATCCTCCATGGTGGCCCCGGTGGTGCAGACGTCGTCCACCAACCCTATCCGGTGGCCGGAGAGGTCGACACCGTCCTTGCAGCGGAAGGCTCCTCTCACGTTCGCCTTGCGGTCCGCCGCCTGCAGTCCCGCCTGGGATGCTGTCCTCTTGTGGCGCTCCAGCAGATCGAGATTCATGCACCCCAGCAGGTCCGCCAGCTCGCGCGCGAGAAGGCCCGACTGGTTGTATCCTCGTTCTGCCAGCCTCCGGGGATGCAGGGGCACGGGGACCAGCATGTCCAGGTCTAGTGGCCTTCTCCCCATCTCCCTGGCCAGGACCAGCGCCAGAGGCCTCGCGAGCGTCTGCCTATGTCGGTACTTGAAGGCGTGGATCGCCCTCCGGGCGACACCCTCGTAAATGCAAGCCGAGCGGATCCCTGCCAGCGGACCCTGGTAGCTCCTGCAGGCGGGGCACAGGCTACCCAGCTTGGAGTGAGCCCCACATCGAGGGCAGGACGCCGGATCAGGGGGCCGGATAGCCGCCATGCAGGTGGGGCAGAGGTCCACCCCGCGGAGGCCGCAACCGACGCAACGGGAGGGGAACAGCAGCCCAAGGAGCCTGTCCAGTGCGGCGATCAATCCTGGCAACCCTCGAGGTGCAGGCGGTCTCCCACCGCCGTCTGGGTTCTCTCCAGCGTTCCGGCTGGAAGCTCTAGCACGGAACGAGCTTTGCTCAGGTAGCGGGAAATCCTCCAGGGCCTCATGGCATGCACCAGGTGGAGGACCGTCCAGTCCGACGAGAGAAAGACCACGTCTATGGGAAATGCCATTCCAAAGGTGTGCACGCCGGAGCAGGGCTCGATGAGGAGAGCCTCGCCTGATTGCATGGCCTTCCTTCCCAGCAGCCCCCTGGCCCTGGCCCACCAGGATCGCGCATGTACGACGCGCTCTGCGATGGTGGCCCCGCTGCTGTTCACTATCTTCAGATTGTGGCCCATGCCTCTGGCTCCTTCGCCCCCAACGCTCGTCCCTCGCGGGCAGTCTCCACCGTCGACGCTGGCCCTCTGACCGTCAGAAGCCCGCCCCGCTTCCGAGAAGGCTTGGTATGGAGGGACCCAGGATCACGATGAACATGGCTGGAAATATCAGGAAGATCATCGGGAAGAGCATCTTCAGGGGCGCCTTGGCGGCGGCCTCCTCCGCTCGCTGCCTTCTGAGCAGGCGGATCTGCTCTGCCTGCACCGACAGCACCCTGGAGATACTCACCCCCAGCTGGTCCGCCTGAATGATGGCGGAGACGAAGGTGTTGAGGTCCGGGACCTCGGTCCGCGCTACCAGATCCCTGAGTGCGTCTCTGCGCGCTCTTCCCATGCGGATCTCCGCGATCATTCGACGGAACTCCCTCGCCAGGGCGTGGTCCGCCTTCTCGGTGAGCCGCTGCACCGCGGCGTCAAAGCCGAGTCCCGCCTCGACGCTGATGACCAGCAGATCGAGGGAGTCCGGAAGCGCCTTCTGGATCTCCTTCTGCCTGGCCCTGATCCTGGAGCCGAGCCAGATGGTGGGGAGGTAGTAGCCGATGGCTGCCCCCACCACGCCCAGGAGGGCGGCTGTCAGGACGTTGGCGCCCGCCAGCCCCATGAGCACGAACACGAGACCCCCGATGGTCACCATGCTGACCCCGATGACCCCAAGGAAGTCGTTGGCGTCCAGGTTATAGGGGCTCCCGGCCAGCGTCAGTCTTCTCTGGATCGCTGCCAGCCCCAGATCGTTCCCACCCTTCCGTCGCCATCGCGGGATGAAGCGGGACATGACGCGGGCTGCCTGCACGATCATCGGTCGGAGGACACGGTCGACGAAGGGTTGCTCCAGCTCGATCTCGTCGAGGCTTCTGGTCCTCTCGGCGAACTGAGAGAGCCGCACCTTGACAGGGTCCGGCGCGGTCGTCGGGAGCCAAATCCCCATGATCACGGCCAAGAGTGCCAGAGTGGCTGAGACGCCCAGCAAGATCGACATTCCCACCCCCTACACCTCGATGGCGACGATCCGCCGGATGATGATGAAGCCCACTACCATGTTGATGGCGCCGATGATGGGCATGAGGATGTACCAGCCCGGGGTGAACAGCTTCATCATGTAGGACGGGTTGAGCAGCAGCAGTACGCCGGCCAGCACCAGGGGGAGCCCTGCGATGATGTAGCCCGCCAGCGACTGCTGGGCAGTGAGGACCTTGATCTCTCCCTTGATGCGAACCCGCTCCCTGATAGTGTTGCCGATGGTGTCCAGAATGCGCGAGAGGTTGCCACCCACCTCATGCTGGACCTTGATAGCGGTGACCATCAGATCGAGGTCGTCGCTGTTGATGCGACGAAGCAGGTTCTCCAGAGCTCTCTCGGGGGTAAGCCCGAGTCCGACCTCGCGGACAACTCTCCCGAACTCCTCGCCCATGGGGGGCGGCGTTTCTCGTGCCACCAGCTCCATGGCTTGAAGCAGGCTGTATCCGGAGCGGAGGGAGTTGGCCATTATCCCGATGGTGTCGGCCAGCTGGGTGTTGAAGGCTGTGACCCTCTTTCTCTCGCGGCTCTTCACGAAGCGGCGGGGCAGATAAAGGGATGCGAGGCCGAAGATGGACCCCACCAGGAGGCTGCGGGAGATCAGGGCCGTTGCGGCGATGGTGGCCACGACCAGCATGCCGCTAATGACCAGGTACTCGGAGACGGTGAGCTTCAGGTTCGCCCTCGCCAGGTCGAGGGCGATCTGCTGGGCGAAACCCTTGTTGGCTACCGCCCTCTCCACCGTGCGGGTGACGGCATCGGTCAGTGGAGCGTTGCGCCGTCGACTCTCTACCTCGGTCTCATTGTCCTCGCCTTGGCCGGCCGTCCTTCGTCCCCCATAGCGGGCCAGCCTGTCGGCTATGGGACTGCGGGGCGTCTGCAACGCCCATGCTGCTCCCACCGCTATCGTCAGAACCGCAACGAATGCAGCTGCACTCAGCAAGAAGGACATGCTAGAAGAACCTCTCCGAAGCACCGAAGACCGATGGCGGCAGGTGAATGTTTGCCTCCTCGATCTTGGTCATGAACTTGGGGCGGATACCCGTGGGCCTGATCCTGCCGATGATCTTCCCCCCGTCCTCCCCCATCTGCTCGAACACAAAGATGTCCTGGAGAACGATGACGTCGCCCTCCATACCCTGGACTTCCGTTACATTGACGATCCGTCTGGACCCGTCCCTGAGCCTGGCCTGCTGGATGATCAGATCTATGGCGGAGGAGATCTGCTCCCGGATGGCCCTGTGGGGTAGGTCCATCCCCGCCATCAGCACCATAGTCTCCAGCCGCGACAGAATGTCGCGGGGAGAGTTGGCGTGCCCCGTGGTCAGCGACCCGTCATGTCCGGTGTTCATGGCCTGCAGCATGTCCAGGGCCTCGGCTCCTCGGCACTCGCCCACGACGATCCTGTCGGGGCGCATGCGCAGCGCGTTGATCACCAGGTCTCGGATCCGCACCTCCCCCTTCCCCTCAATGTTGGGCGGCCGCGACTCTAGTCGAACTACGTGCTCCTGTCGCAGCTGAAGCTCGGCGGCGTCCTCGATGGTGACTATCCTCTCGTCGTCGGGGATGAAGCCAGACAGGATGTTGAGCAAGGTAGTCTTGCCGGACCCGGTGCCGCCCGAGACGATGATATTCAGCCTGGCCCGCACGCAGGCCTTGAGGAACTCGGCCAGCTCCGGGGTAAGGGTGCCGAAGCGGATCAGATCGTCCACCGTGAGAGGGGTCTTAGCGAACTTCCGAATGGTGATGGTGGGGCCTACCAGCGAGAGGGGCGGGATGATAGCGTTCACCCGCGAGCCGTCGGGAAGGCGCGCGTCCACCATGGGGGAGCTCTCATCGATGTGCCTCCCCAGGGGAGCCACGATCCGATCGATTATGCGCATCACGTGTTCGTCGTCGTCGAACTCCACGTCCGTCTTCTTCAGCTTGCCAGCCTGCTCTACATAGACGGCCTTTGGGCCGTTCACCATGATCTCAGAGATGGACGGGTCCTGCAGGAGCGGCTCGATGGGCCCCAGGCCGCGGATCTCCGCGTAGACCTCCTCGAACAGCCGCAGCCGCTCGATCCGCGTCAGGACGATACCTTCCTGCTCGATGACCTGGTCGAACAGGAGCTGGACAGAATGTCTGACCTGAGCCTCGTTGGACAGGTCGCTCTTGGGGTCCAGCTCCGCTATCACCTTGGCCTGAACCCTGGCCTTGAGGTCTCGAGACACGCTCTTCCCGGCGTCGGCGGCAGGCGTCTGCGCTGGACGCCTAGACAACGGGTCCGCAGCCGGGGCAGGAGTCGCCGGCGGGACCATGGCCGAGATGGAGGTCTGTATAGGTGGTGGGGTGTACCCCTCGATCCGCTTCAGCAGTCCCATTAGCTCACCCCCTTCCTAGAGGCGAATGGTGTGAGGACAGGCAGACGAAGCTTGCCGAGCCCCAGACCCGACTTCGCCTCGCGCTCTTCCAACTGCCCATCGGCCTCGCGACTGGAGAGAGCATCCATGTCTGCTTCGGTCAGCACCAGCCTGGCCAGCTGCAGGAGCGCCTTGGATACCGCACCATCCGGCTGAGAGAGGACCACGGGAACCCCCTGGTTCACGGCCGTGGTCATGAGCTGCCAGGCGCTGGGAATGGAGGCGGACACCTTGAACCGGATGTTCTCCTCTACGTCCTCGGGGCGGATCCCGGCTGAGCTGTCAGCGCGGTTCAGCACCAGGGCAAGCTTCTCCTGGGGGTAGTGGAGAGCCTCCGCTACCTCGAGAAACATCCTGACGTTCTTTATGGAGGGAACCTCCAGGGTGGCCAACAGGATGATCCTCTCAGACAGGTCCAGAGCCGCGAGGGTGCCATCGTCGAAGCTGGGCGCCGTGTCCACGACCACGTAGTCGAACTGTGCCCTCAGATGCAGAAGGAGGGTGCGCAGGTGTTCCGCCGTGACCAGCTCCGCCAGCTCGGGGCGGGGCGGGCTGAGCAGGACCCGAATTCCCGAGCTGTGTCCCACCAGTATCCTATCTAGGGTCTCCCTATCCAGACTCTGAATGCTGGGGATCAGATCGGCGATGGTGGTTCTGGTGGAGAGGTTCAGCATCACGGCCACGTCGCCGAAGGTGAGGTTGCCGTCGACCAGGGCCACCTTCTTCCCTGTCAAGGTGCGCAGCCCAACAGCCAGGTTCACGGCTACGGTGGTTCGCCCCACGCCACCCTTGGGGCCGAACACGGAGATCAGCCTTCCCGACGTCGTGGGCTCCGTCTCGGCTGGAGATGCAGGGGCGGCCGGCCTGATGGCGGCTGCCAGCCGGGCCCGCTTGTCGGCGGCCAGCTCGTATACATGCCTTATGCTTCCCGCCAGCTCGTCGCCAGTGAAGGGCTTCACCAGGTACTCCCGGGCCCCCGCCAGCATGGCGCGGCGGAGATAGTCGGGCTCCCCCTGGACGGACATCATTATCACCTCGCACTCCGGAACGGAGGCCGAGATCGCCTCGGTGGCGGCGATACCGTCCATCCCGGGCATGTTGATGTCCATGAGGATGACGTCCGGTCGCAGCTCCCTGGCCATCTGGATAGACTGCTGGCCGTCGCCAGCCGAGCCGACCACCTCGATGTCCTTCTCGAAATAGAGGAGCTTGGCTATGCTCTCTCGTGTGTCGGCGAAGTCGTCCACGATCAGGACCCTGATCTTCTGGGTCACGGGTTACCTCCGTACCTTGCGGCCCAGCCTCAGCTGTTACTGAAGGGGTTCCGCCAGGGTGAAGCGAAATCTCCGAAGAACGTAGGCGGCGGTTACCGCATCGGTGGAGGCGGGTTCCTTGTCCGATGGGTGCCGGAGAACCAGGTCTATGGTTCCGCCCGAGTCCTTGGCCCACTTCAGCACCAGCGCATCCTGATGGCTCACCTGGAAGGTGATCCCCTTGCCCTGGGCGGTCGCCGTCTCGGCCTGCCCCGGTGCGGCGAAGCTGCCGACGCGCAGCACCTCCACGTTTTGCAGCAGCGTCTGGGTCACCTGTGGTAGGGAGGTGGCCTGCTCTCTGGCAGGCTGGCCAGGGGACTGGCCCTGCTCCCGGGGGAGGGGAAGAGTGAGGAGCAGGTCCACCCGGTCTCCCGGACGGATTGCCCCAGAGGCGGTCAGCAGGTCGTTGCCCGGCAGAGAGACCGCAACCATGCCGTTCTGCAGGGTAAACGCAGGGCCGGTCTTGCCGCTGCTGTCCGCCAGCTTCGATTGGATGATCACCTCGTTCTTGTAGATCCTGGACAGGGGGTACTTGCCAGCGACGGTCTCGACCTTGGTGGCAGCGTCGACCGGCACGACCTGGGCGGGAACCTTCGCCACCATAAGAGAGGCGGCGGGGATGGCCACCCTCTCGGGCAGGTCTGTCGTGGCTATGACCACGTCCACCGTTGGGGTCCGTCTGGCGACCTCCGCTGCCTCCTCCACCTGGAGGTAGACCATCACGCCCACACCCAGGGCTGCCAGGATTCCCAGTGCTATTAGGACCACTCCAAGACGCTTTCTGTTCACCCGCATGCCCCCCAGACCAGGTGACCTGAGCTACTACCAAGTAGCGCTGCCGATGATAGGAAGGACACCGCGACGCCGCAATAGGAGATTGGTACCAGCCTTTCCAGACCACAGGACCCGCCCTTCCAGGCGGGTCCTGCGTGACGCCGTGCGCTAACCGCGCGGTCACTTGGTGAGCTGGGTGGCGGCGTTGGTGAAGACAGTCTCCACTCCGCCCCTCAAGGTCACGAGCGCCGCGACCAGCACGATGGCCACCAAGGCGATGATGAGACCGTACTCCACCATCCCCTGACCCTCTTCCCTCGTGGTCAGCCGCAGATAAGCCCTGTTGATCCACTCCATCATTGCTCTCCTCCCTCAGTCTCTCGGCCTTCCGCTTCGAGCTTCTCTTTCCGCGGCCCCCGCCTTGTGCCCCTTGGTGGGGACCGTTGTGGCCAGAACCAGCGTAGCGATGATGCATCGGGTGATCTTCATCAACAATAGGAATATAGTACCAGTTCATTGGCGGCTATCTGGTGAGTTGAAGAGCGGCCCGGCTGTAGAGTCCCTCGACCGCATCTCCGAAAACGGCCACAGCGGTGACGAGCGCCAGGGCCACGAAGCTGATGACCAGGGCGTACTCGAGCAGACCCTGACCCCGCTGGCCACCTACGGTCGCCCAGATGTACACCCGGCCCACCAGATCGCGCATTGGGTGGCTCCTCCTTTCCCCGCTCCAGGGAGCGGCCGTGCTGTGGATGGCTACCCGCTTGGATGGGCGAATGGTGCGGCTTTCGCGTGGGAGGGACAATAGGAGGATGGTACTAGTTGATCACTACATGGAGACCGGACGGCCGGAGCCTTCCGAGTCCCGCCAGATGCTTCGCCTTGCGCCCGCTCTGGCGGTCCACATGGCAGTCAGTGGGAGGAGACGGACACGGTGATGGTGCAACCACCACTTGGCCTGCTAGTGATCTCCAGATCGGCCCCAAGAAGCTCGGCCCGGAGTCGCATGTCGGCCAGTCCAGATCTGGACATGACGGATGGGCGGGACAGGGCTGCATGGACGTCGAACCCCTGCCCCTGGTCGCTGACGCTGGCGACTAGTCGATGCTCCTCGAACCGGAGGGTGACCGTCGCCCTGTCGACCCCGGAGTGGCGAGCTGCATTCAGCAGCCCTTCCTGGATGATCCGGAAGACGCCCAGCTCCAGATCGCGCGGCAGCCTTCGCTCCTGCCCTTCCACGCGCAGCTCCACCTCCAGACCGCCCGAGGAGTGCCAAAGCTCCACGAGACGGCGGACTGCCGCGGCGAGCCCCATCTCACCTAGGGATGGCGGGTGCAGCTCGTGGACCAAACGCCGGGTGGCACTGAGGGCCGCGGCCGCTGCCCGCTTCAGACCGGCCAGCTCCTCTCGAGCCTTGACGATATCCACTCTGGCAAGCCGCTCGCACACCTCGGCCCGGAGGATGATGTCGCTTAGGGCCTGCTCGGGTCCATCCTGCAGCTCTCGAGACAGGCGATGGTACACCATCTCCATGGACGGCAGCACGTCGGCGGCGGATACCGCTGCCATGGTGCCTTCCTGCGCGCTGTCAGCCTCCCGCACTGCTGGCGCCCCCTCCTCGCCATCGGAACCCCAAGATGCGATGGCGTCGAGGAACCCTCCTAGCAGCTGCTCGGTCCTCTCCAGGTTGGTCTGCCTGCTCCGAAGCTGCTCCAGCTGGCTCTGCATCATGAAGAGGCGCATCTGGGCTTCCTGGTAGGATGCGAAGCGCTGCTGGATCTCCTCCCGGGAAAATGCCTCGATGTTGGCCTGAACCTGGCGCATCTGGGAGGAGAGTTCACGGTTGCGCTGGGAGAGGCGGTCGACCTCGGCCACCGCTTGCTTGATGAGGAGGGCGAGCTCCTTCCGCTGTTCTGCTACAGCAGCCCTCTCCCTCTGATAGGAGTCTATCAACGAGTCGCGTCTGCTGCCGGCTCCGGATGGTGTAGTGTCGGTCATGGTCTATGCGGGGAGCTCCTCCATCTTTATCCAGCCGTGTCGTATAGCGTAAACCACCGCCTGGGTCCTATCGTTCACCGCCAGCTTTCGGAGGATGGAGGTGATGTGGTTCTTCACCGTCTGGTCGCTGATCTTGAGGGCCCGGGCGATCTCCTTGTTGCTGTTGCCCATGGCGATCTGCTCCAGAACCTCGATCTCGCGGTTTGACAGGGGGATGTAGATTGAATCCAGGTTGTCATTCCCTCGGTCTTCATCCCCGAACCGTTTCAGGAGACGGGCCGCCACCGCTGGCTTGGAGAGCACGCTCTCGTTGATCAAGTACTCCCCGTGATGAACCCTGCGGATCCCCTCCGCCAGCTCAGCCGGACCCAGATCCTTCAAGAAGTAGGCGGCTGCTCCTACACGGATGGCGTTGAAGAGCTGTTCCTCATCGTCGTAGGCCGTCATGAGGATGACGGCGGTTCCCGGCAACGCCCCCTTGAGCGCACGAGTGATCTCCACCCCATCCGGGCCTGGGATGTTCACGTCGCTCAAGACTACGTCGGGGGCCAGCTGCTCGGCCATCTCCAACGCCTCCTCCCCTCCAGCGGCCTCGCCCACCACCTCTATGTCGGGCTCGGTCTCCAGGGCGAATCGCACGCCCTGCCGGAATAGGGGATGGTCATCCACTATCAGGATGCGGATCTTCTGCTGTGTCGACGTCTTCCGTGCCATCATCATCGCCGCCACGTCCCATCGCCTGTTGCTGCGCTCGACAAGCCCGTCACGGTGCTCGCCGTGGAGTGCATGTCTGCGGCCTATGGATCGGTGCCTAGGGGAACGGCCAGGCAGACTCTAGTCCCGGCGCCCGGTGCCGACCTGATGTCGAGCTGCGCATCGATCAGTTCCGCCCGCTCGCGCATGCTGATCAGCCCCAGGCTGCGCGTGCGGCGGGTCGCCACCTCGGACATCGCGAACCCCCGCCCGTTGTCCTCGACGCACAGCCTCAGCAGGTGTCCTTTCAGCTCCCCGCGCACCACCACCCTTGTGGCGCCTCCGTGCTTCTGTACGTTTTGCAGCGCCTCTTGCACGATCCGGAATATGGCCGTCTCCTTGGAGGCTGGGGGCCTCTGTTGCAAGTTCGGCAGGTCTGCTTCCACCGCGATCCCAAAGTGCTTCTCGAACTCCAGCAGGTAGTCCCGCAACGCCCCGAAGAGCCCCTTCTCTGCCAGAGCGGGCGGTCTGAGGTCGAAGATGAACCGCCGGACCTCCGAAAGCCCATCCCTCATCTCCGCCTTCAGCCGCGCGAGCTGTTCGCCCAGGGCCGAGGGGTCCCTTTCCGCTACCCTCTCCACGAACTCCATTTCGAATATGGCGTTGGCCATCACCTGGGCTGGGCCGTCGTGGATCTCGCGGGCCAGGCGTATCCGCTCCTGCTCGTAGGCCTGCAGAACCCTCTCGTGAAAGTCTGCCTGAGGTTCTTCCTCCTGGCCGAGGAGCGAGCCGTCACCGCCGTCGAGGATGCGGCTGCTCTCCGTCTCCAGGTGCCTGATGGCGGCGCTCAGCAGCCGCACCGCGCGCTGCAGCCGGTAGACCTTCTCCGCCAAACGACTATGTTCCTCGCGGAGGTGTGCCTCGTGCTCCAGCAGACCTGCCCGCGCCTCCAGGTTCGCCATGGGCATGGCATCGATCTCCACGATGCCGGCCTGGGAGTTCAGCAGACCTGCCAGCTCGTCGAGGGATCGCCGGCACTCCTCCCATTCCTGCAGCCGATGCTGATAGAGGATTCGGGCCTCCTCTGACAGCGCGTGAAGCCTCCGCTGCCCCTCGCGCAGCACGTCGTGTGCGGCGGTTAGCAGTCTTTTATCCTCTTCTTCCAAGCTGATCACCGATGGGAAGTAGGGGACTGGCGCTCTCTCCGGGCGAGTATAGCATCGCGTCTGTCGGAGCGGCAAGGCTAGCTACCCCTTCTAGGCTCGAAGTGCTACAATCTCTCGGCGCGTGCGGCTTTACGCCGTGAACAGCCAGCTATCAGCTCTCTCAATGTATATCGGCAATCATCTCGCCTTTGTTGAGTTGCACTGACAGGAACCTGCCGGTGAGGATTCGAATCGCCCGTTCCATAGATGAGGGTCGGCAGCTGCTGAGGGCTGGTCGGAGCCTGGATACCCTTTCCGCGCCTCCCAGCCTTGCGGCCAGGATCGAGGCGACCTTTGGCGAGCGGCTGACCCCGATGCAGGTTGTCGAGAGGATCGTCCAGGCGGTGAGGGATGAGGGCGATGTTGGCCTCGAGCGATTTTGCCGGCTGATCGATGGCCAGTTTCCCTCGCCCCTGAGGGTTGACCCCCGTGAGATGGTGGCGGCCAGGGAGAGGATCCCGCCCGAACTGGCGGGGGCATTGGAGACGGCCGCCCAACGGATCCTGGAGTTTCATCGTCGATCGGTCAGGCGTTCATGGTTCGAGACCTCTCCAGAGGGGGTCTTCGGGCAGATCGTCCGCCCCCTGGAGAGGGTCGGGCTGTATGTGCCGGGGGGAAGGGCCGCCTACCCGAGCTCTCTGCTGATGTCGGCCCTTCCCGCGAAGGCCGCGGGAGTACGGGAGGTGATCGTGGCAACGCCCCCAGGCCCCGATGGGCGTGTGCCCGATGTGGTGCTGGCGGCGGCCGAGCTGTCTGGAGTCACCTCCGTGTTCCGGGTGGGTGGAGCTCAGGCCGTGGCCGCGATGGCTTTCGGAACCGAGTCGGTGCCGAGGGTGGATAAGATCCTCGGACCCGGCAATCTATTCGTGGCGCTGGCCAAGCGATTGGTGTCGGGCGTGGTCGGGATCGATGCCATTACCGGCCCCACCGAAACGCTGGTGGTCGCCGACGGGTCTGCTCGGGTGGATAGGGTGGCAGCGGATCTTCTTGCTCAGGCGGAGCACGACCCGCTGGCCCAGCCAGTCCTGATCACCACATCTTCAGAGCTGCTGGATGCTCTTCCGGCCGAGCTGGATTGCCAGCTAGCGTCCCTGTCCAGGGCGGACATCGCCAGGGAGTCGCTGGAGTCCAGGGGGGCGTTGGTGCTGGTGCGGGATCTGGCCGAGGCCGTGGATTTGGCCAACGAGTTCGCACCAGAGCATCTATGCCTGGCTGTTGCTGACCCCTGGTCGTTGCTCGATGAGGTGCGGTCGGCCGGCGGCGTCTTCCTGGGAGAGCTATCGGTGGAGGCCCTGGGGGACTACGTATGTGGGCCGAGCCACGTGATGCCCACGGGGGGCAGTGCTCGCTTCGCCTCACCCTTGACGGTGGATGACTTCGTGAAGGTGATCAGCCTCTTCGCGGTCAGCCCTGAGGGGCTGCGGAGGCTGGGCCCGGTGGCGGTGGAGGTGGCTCGGGCGGAGGGTCTGACGGCCCACGCGGCATCCATCCTGCGGCGCCTCCAGGGGTGAGTATGTTTGGCCCCGCCCGACACCGCCTTGTCGCGCGCCGCACGCCAATCCGATCCCGATCAAGGTGTCCTAGAACCGGGCATGAAATGGTTGGAGAGGCGTCGAAGAATGCCATCGGACTGATGGGTTCTGTGGGTGTCCCGGGGTGATCGCCGCGCCTGGGCGGATGGGAGGATTGAAAGGATGGCCATGTCGGGTGAGAGGGTCTCGCCGCCGGTCAGGCGGTGCGTGGCTGAGATGGAGGAGTACGTTCCCATCGACACGCCTGAGTCCCTGGCTCGGAGGTTGGGGCTTCGCCCTGACCAGATTGTGAAGCTGGACGGCAACGAGAACCCGTACGGCCCGTCTCCTCTGGTGGCTCTGGCCCTGGCCCAGTTCGACTCCTACCACCGCTACCCCGATCCGTGGCAGGCCGAGACCAGAGGGCTGCTCTCCGGCTACATCGGGGTCCCTGCCGACCGGCTGATGTTGGGGATGGGATCCGATGAGCTGATCGATACCCTGATACGGGTATACGTCGAGCCCGGCGACGAGGTCATCGACCTCCCGCCCACGTTCGGGATGTACAGCTTCAGCGCCCAGCTGGCGGATGCACGGGTGGTGCGGGTCGAGCGGGATGAGCGGTTCGGGATCGATGTGGCTGCGGTGGAGGCCGCTGTGACCGATCGCACCAGGATCATCTTTCTCGCGTCTCCCAACAACCCGTCCGGCAACGTCGCGACGGAGGATCAGGTGCGACGCCTCCTGGCGACAGGCAGGCTGGTGGTGGTGGACGAGGCCTACGCCGAGTTCTCGACCTCCACCCTGGTGCCGCTGGTCGCGGAGTATCCCAACCTGGTGGTGCTGAGAACCTTCAGCAAGTGGGCTGGGCTCGCCGGACTTCGCGTGGGCTACGGCATCTTCCACGACGGCGTCATACGGCAGATGTGGAAGGTGAAGCAGCCATACAACCTCAATGTGGCCGCCCAGGTGGCCGTGAGGGAGTCACTCCGGGATCTGGACAGGCTGATGGCCAACGTGAGGCGGATAGTGGAGGAGCGGGAGAGGCTAAGAGCTGGCCTTGAGTCCATCGGATTTCTCAAGGTCTACCCCTCAGAGGCCAACTTTCTCCTGTGCGACCTTCTGGATGGGAGTGCCGTGGACCTGGTGAGGGATCTGGCCAGCAGGGGCATCATAGTGAGGTATTTCAGGAAGCCTCGCCTGCTCAACTCCATCAGGTTCAGTGTTGGTCTTCCGGAGCACACGGACCTGCTGCTGGAAGCCCTGCGGGACTGGAGGACCGGAAGGCGATAGCGGATGCATGCGATGGTGAGGTATTGAGGCCATGAGCGCTGACCTGGAGAAGCGTCAGGGGAGCCATAGCCGGAAGACCCAGGAAACCGACGTTTCCGTTTCCTGGGTGGTCGATGGGGTCGGTGAGTGCAGATCGGACACGGGGATTGGTTTCCTGGACCACATGCTGGCCCAGCTGGCGAAGCATGGCCTGTTCGACCTGGAGGTGGCGGCGCGAGGTGACCTTCAGGTCGACGAGCACCATACCGTCGAGGACGTGGCCATCGCCCTGGGTCGCGCCCTCGATGCTGCACTGGGCGACCGGAGAGGCATCAGCAGGATGGGCGATGCCCTGGTTCCCATGGATGACGCCCTGGCTCGAGTTGCAGTGGACCTTGGAGGGAGGGGGTTTGCCGTGGTGGAGACCGATATCCATGGACTTGGGCCCGGCGGCCTCCGAGGGGAGATGGTGGCCCACTTCCTTCGCTCCTTCGCCTCGGAGGGGCGACTGACGCTGCACGCGGATGTGCTGCGGGGTGACAACGACCATCACAAGGTGGAAGCGCTGTTCAAGGCGCTGGGGCGAGCCCTCGAGGCCGCGTGCCGCAGGGAACCCCGTCGCGCGGGGTTGGTGCCCAGCACCAAGGGGATAGTGTGAGTGGATGGCTTTCGTGGTCGGAGCGCCTGGTGAGCCAGTCTGAGAATTCTTCGGTATCTCAGGAGGCCCGGGGGAACGGATCCCTTCCGGGCCTCTTCCCTCCCTACGCGGTGATCGCCTGCTCGGTGGTCTTCTTCTGGTCCATCTCGGTTCGAGCCCTTATCTACACCCTGATGCCCACCATTGCCGGGGATCTCGGTCTCTCCAGCTCTCTCGCGGGTCTTGTGATCTCGCTGATGCTCCTGGGCTACACGGCGGGCAGCTGGCTCGCGGGATGGCTGCCGCTGGCCCGCAGGTGGCGCATCCTGGGAGGGGTGGGCCTGTCCCTTGTAGGGTCGATACTGTTCGCGGCTGCGTCGAGTCTCCCCATGCTGCTGGCGGCCGGCGTGGCCGTGGGGCTGGGCGTCGGGGTGTACCTCCCCCTCGGGCTCTCCATGCTGGTGGAGGTCGGCGGCTCTAGCAGAAGGGCGTACTACATGTCGATCCACGAGGTAGCCGCAACCCTGGGGTCGTTCAGCGGCTCGGCGGTCGTGGCCGTCATCCTTCTCTGGACCGACTGGCACGGCTCCATCCGAGCGTGGGCTGTGGTGGGCGGATTGGCCCTGCTGGCCTTCTTCATGGTGAGGGATGCCAGTGGTGATGGGCGGGCCAGGACGAGCGCACGGCCCGTGCCGTTGGATGGGAAGCTGGTGGCCAGCATTCTCTCCTACGGGATAGGGACGATCCTGGTGACTGGGCTGATCTCCATGCTCCCCCTTATCCTGGTGAGAGCCTGGGGGTTGGGGCAGTCGGAAGCGGCGTCGCTGGTGGGGGGCACTCGGTTGGCGGGGCTAGTGGGGGTGCTCATTGCTGGGTTTCTGGGAGACAGACTGGGGCACGCCCGGGTGCTCCTGGGACTGCAGACGCTCTGCCTCCTGGGCGGAGCGGCGATGTCGGTGGACGGGTACGGGCCCCTCTTCGAGGCGGGTGTTCTGCTGCTGGCGGTGGGAGCCTCGGGGAACATCACCCTCTCGCCGGTGGTGGTGACGGCGGCCTATCCGCCTGAGGAGAGGGAGATGGCCATGGCCATGACCAGCGGCCTAGGAGGCTTCCTGGGGATGGTGGCCTCTCCCGCGCTGTTCGGAGCCCTGCTGGACCTAGGGATGGGTGGTGGCCCCATCGTGGCCACCACCATCTTCACCCTTGCCATGATGCTGGCGACCCGCCGCTTGGCCTCGCAGCCGCGGGCCACGGCACCGTCGGACACGTAAGAGCCGCGCCTGCGGCTTCTGGCGCGTCCGACGGTGCCTCTCGCCTGCTTCGCCCCCTGCCCTCCGGACCCCCTCAGATCTCGCCGACCTCGAGTCGGTACTCCTCGATCACCGGGTTCGCCAGGAGCTTGGTGCACATTTCGTTCACCAACCGCTCGGCCTCTGCCCGGTCCGGCGCTTCCAGCTTGATCTCCAGATACTTGCCGGCTCGTACACTCTGAACCGTGTCGAAGCCGAGATCGCGGAGTCCGCCCTGTATGGCCTGGCCCTGCGGGTCCAGCACCACTGGCTTCAACGTGACGTGGACCTTGGCTAGCCATTTCACCCCGACACCTCCGGGCCGGCGATGCGGATGAACGCCTCCCGGTACTTTTCCGCCGTCTTTGCCACCACGTCGGCAGGGAGGGCTGGTGGCGGCGGCTCCTTGGCCCAGCCGACGCTCAGCAGGTAGTCGCGGAGATACTGCTTGTCGAAGCTGGGCTGGGGGCCGCCGGGTGCGTAGCTATCGGCCGGCCAGAAGCGGGAGGAGTCGGGGGTGCAGACCTCGTCGATCAGGATCACCTCGCCGTCGCGTATCCCAAACTCGAACTTGGTGTCGGCCAGTATGATGCCGCGCGAGCGGGCCCGCTCTTCGGCGAAGCTGTACAGGTCGATGCTCTTGCGCACCAGCGTCTCGGTGAGGTCGGCTCCCACCAGCCTCTTCATCTCCTCGATGGAGATGTTGATGTCATGTCCGGAGTCCGACTTGGTAGCGGGGGTGAATATCGGTTGGGCCAGCTTCTCCGATTCCACGAGCCCCTCTGGCAGTTTCACGCCAGCCACCGTGCCTGTATCCCTGTACTCGTTCCAGGCCGAGCCGGACAGGTAGCCCCGCACCACGCACTCGATGTCGATCCGCTGGGCCCTCTTCACCAGCATGGCCCGACCGAACAGCCGGTCCGAGAAGGGTTTCAGCTCTCGGGGGAAGTCCTCGGGATCGATGGAGATGTAGTGGCTTGGCAGAAGGCCCGCGGTGGCCTCGAACCAGTAGGCCGAGAGAGTGGTAAGGACGATCCCCTTGCCAGGGATCGGCTCGTTCATTACCACATCGAAGGCGGAGATCCGATCGGACGCGACCAGGAGCAGCCGATCGCCCAGGTCGTAGATGTCCCGAACCTTCCCCTTGGCGAAGAAGGGTATGCCTGGGAGGACCGTCTCGGCGACGGCCTCGGGAGCCGGCGCCTTGCCCGTCAAGTAAGGATGCACTTTCATATCAGCCCCAACCTCTTGAACCCCACATCTATGTACCGCAGGTGCCAGCTGTAGTCGAACAGCTCCGAAAGCTCGTCCTCGCTCAGCCGCTCACGGACCTCCGGGTCGGCCGCCAGCAGATCGAAGAACTCCACCTTGTCGGCCCACACCCTCTTGGCGTTCCGCTGGACCACCATATATGCGTCGTTGCGTTTCATCCCCTTTTCGATGAGGGCGGTCAGCACCCTGCCGGAGTAGACGAGGCCATGGGTGGATTCCAGGTTCTCCTTCATCCGTTCCGGGAACACGTCCAGCCTGTCCATCACGTCGGTGAAGAGCTGCAGGCCGTAGTCCAGCGCCAAGAAGGCGTCGGGGAAGATCACGCGCTCCACCGAGGAGTGGCTGATGTCCCTCTCATGCCACAGCGCCACGTTCTCCATTGCCGGAAGGGCGTAGCCGCGTACGAGCCTGGCGATACCTGTGACTCTTTCCGTGAGCTCGGGGTTCCGTTTGTGCGGCATGGCGGAAGAGCCCTGCTGTCCCTCGGTGAAGGGTTCCGCTACCTCCCCGATCTCCGTCCTTTGCAGGGAGCGGATCTCCACGGCCATCTTCTCCATAGATGAGGCGATGACGCCCAGTGTGGCCATCAGGTAGGCGTGGCGGTCTCTCTGGACGATCTGGGTCGACACCTCCACGGGGCGCAGGCCCAGCTTTCGACAGACGTACTCCTCCACCTCCGGGGGGACGTTGGCGTGGGTGCCGACGGCCCCTGAGATCTTGCCGACGGCCACATGCTCCCTGGCCTCGTCCAGCCTGCGCAGGTTTCTCCTAGTTTCGGCTACCCACTCCGCTAGCTTGAACCCAAAGGTGGTGGGTTCCGCGTGGATGCCGTGGGTCCTGCCGATCATGACCGTATCCTTGTAACGAAGGGCCTGTCGGGCGAGAACCGACTCCAGCCTCTCCAGGTCCCGCCGGATCAGGGCTATGGCGTCCAGAAGCTGGAGAGAGAGGGCCGTGTCCACCACGTCCGAGGACGTCATCCCCAGGTGGATGAAGCGGGACTCCTCGCCCAGGCTCTCGGCCACCGAACGTAGGAAGGAGATCACGTCGTGATGGCTCACCGCCATGATCTCCTCGATCCTCTTCAGGTCGTAGCGGGCCTTGCGGATGGAGTCCAGTGCCTCCTTGGGAACGACACCAAGCTCCGCCCAGCCCTCGCAGGCCGCGATCTCAACGGCCAGCCACTTGTCCATCTTGTTCTCTTCCGACCAGATCCTGCTCATCTCCGGAAGAGAGTACTTGGGTATCAAGCTTCCCTCCTCTCCCTACGCAATCCGATGTGGAGGGCGGGGCACCGGGACACGGCCCAATGCCTCGCCTATCTCTAGCTCTCCCCGCTCTGCCGCTTGCGGAATTCCTCGTAGCTGCTTCGAATGGCCTCGTCGGACAGGCCGAGCACCGAGGCGGCGAAGTAGGCCGCGTTCCGTGCTCCGCTGTTCCCGATCCCGAAGGTGGCGACTGGCACCCCGGACGGCATCTGTACCATGGAGTAGAGGGCATCCTGCCCGCGCAGCTCCCCTGCCGGCAGCGGGACTCCGATGACCGGCAGGGTGGTCCAGGCGGCGATCACGCCTGGCAGATGGGCCGCCATGCCGGCGCCGGCGATGATGAGCTTGATGCCCCTGCCCTTGGCTGCCCTGGCATAATCGCGCACCTTCTCGGGGGTCCGGTGAGCCGACATGACCACCACCTCGGTCGAGACGCCCAGGGACTCCAGGATGTCAGCGGCCAGCTGCATGGTTGGTCTGTCGCTTTCGCTGCCCATGACGATGGCAACCTGCGGCATGATACGACCTCCTGTCTTCGGATTCCCTCTCCGGTAGGAAGAGGGGCTAGAGCTCCCTCAGGGCTATGTCGCGGCGGAAATGGCAGCCGACGAAGTGGATCCTCTCAACGTTCCGGTAGACCCTCTCCCTGGCCTCAGCCATGCTGGGGGCTCGGGACACCACCGTCAACACCCTCCCCCCGGCTGTCTCCACGATCCCCCCGGAAGACGCCCCTGCCATCCTGTCGCCCGCCGACGGGCTCGAGCCCGTCTTGGTCGAGCGGCCCCTCAGCCTGGTCCCACCGTGGAACACCAGAACACCATCCTCCACGTCCTCGAGCCCCTGTATAGGGAAACCTGTCTGGTAGCTGCCGGGGTAGCCCTGCGAAGCGAGGACCACTCCGCAGCAGGCTCCCGGCTCCCACTCGATGCGTACCCGATCGAGACTGCCGTCCACCACGGTCATGGCCACCTCTGCCAGGTCGCTCCTCATGAGCGGCAGCACCACCTGGGTCTCCGGGTCGCCCAGACGGCAGTTGAACTCCAGCACTTTGGGCCCGGAAGGAGTGATCATAAGCCCGGCGTAGAGGACGCCCCGGTAGGGTCGCCCCTCGGCAGCCATGGCCGCCACCGTCGGCTCCAGGATCGTCCTCTTGATTGTCGACATCAGCTCGGGAGTGGCGAAGCCGGGCGGGGCGTAGGCCCCCATCCCGCCCGTATTGGGGCCATGGTCCCCATCCCCCACCCGCTTGTAATCGCAGGACGGAACCATGGGGACTATGGTCTTCCCGTCGGTAAGGGCTAGAACCGAGAGCTCCACCCCCTCCAGAAACTCCTCGAGAAGCACGCGGTCCCCCGCCGGTCCCACCGAGTGTTCCACCATGAAGGATCGGATGGCCTCCATGGCCTCGCTCCGGTCCCGGGCGATCACCACCCCCTTGCCGGCCGCGTCGCCGTCGGCCTTCACGGCCACTGGGAAGCGGCACCGTTCCAGTGCGGCCTCCGCCTGGGCAAAGTCTGTGATGGTCTCGGCTGCTGCGGTAGGTATGCCGTATCTGGTCAGGAGACCCTTCGTCCAGACCTTGCTGCCCTCGATGGCTGCCGCGGCAGCCGTGGGGCCGAAAACCTTCAGCCCGGCATGCTGGAAGACATCGGCTATCCCCTCGATGAGGGGGCGTTCCGGGCCGACTATGGTGAGATCGATCCGGTTGTCGCGGGCCCAGGTGGCCAGCCCCTGCAGGTCGGTCGCGGAGATCGGAAGGTTGTGGGCGATGGCAGCAGTCCCAGCATTCCCTGGGGCGCAGTATATCTCTTTCACTTGAGGGCTGAGGGCGAGCTTCCACACGATGGTGTGCTCCCTGGCCCCGCTGCCAACCACGAGGACTCTCATCACCTAGCTCCTCAGCGGATCCAGAGCGCAGAGCTCGGCGGTGATGAGGATGTCAGCGGAAGACACAATCGCCATTGCCTCTCTACTCCCACTCGATGGTGGAGGGTGGCTTGGAGCTGATGTCGTACACCACCCGGTTCACTCCAGGCACTTCGTTCACTATGCGGGTCGAGATCCGGGCCAGAAGATCGTAGGGGACCCGTGCCCAATCCGCCGTCATCCCGTCTTCGCTGTGGACGATCCGCACAGCCACCACGTTGGCGTAGGTTCGCCCGTCGCCCATGACTCCCACTGTTTGGAGTGGTGTGAGCACGGCGAAGCTCTGCCAAACCGGCCTGGGCAATTCCGTTCGAGCCACCTCCTCGTTCACGATGGCATCGGCCAGCCGCAGGGTGTCCAGCCGTTCCCTGGTCACCTCGCCGATCACTCGCACCGCGAGGCCTGGTCCGGGGAATGGCTGTCGCCACACCATTGCCTCGGGCAGCCCCAGCTCGAGCCCTACGCGCCGCACCTCATCCTTGAACAGATAGCGCAGGGGCTCCACCAGTGCGAAATCCATCTTCTCGGGCAGACCGCCCACGTTGTGGTGCGACTTGATCTTGGCCGCCACCGTGGTGTCGTAGGAGGTGCTCTCGATGACGTCTGGGTAAAGGGTGCCCTGGGCCAGGAACTCGATCCTGCCCAGCCGTGCCGCTTCCTCCTCGAAGACCCTGATGAAGGTCTCCCCTATGATCCGTCGTTTCTGCTCCGGGTCGATGATCCCCTTCAGCGCGGTGAGGAAGCGCTCCGATGCATCCACGTACACCACGTTCAGTCGGAGGTGTCTACGAAAGGTCTCCAGGGTGGACTCGGCCTCGTTCAGCCTCAGGAGGCCGTTGTTGACAAAGACGCAGGTCAGCCGGTCCCCTATTGCCCTTTGAATCAGAGTGGCAGCGACGGTGGAGTCCACGCCGCCGGATAGGGCGCAGATCACCCTCCCGTCGCCCACCTGGTCGCGGATCTTGGCGACCGTCTCGGCGATGTAGGAGCCTGGTGTCCAGGTGCCACGGCACCCGCACTCCCGGAAGAGGAAGTTCCGGATGATCTCCTTGCCCAGCGGGGTGTGAACCACCTCCGGGTGAAACTGAATGCCAAAGATCCCAGCGTCGTTCCCCATGGCCGCGAGGGGGGAGTTCTCGGTGTGAGCCATCGGTCGGAAGCCTTGGGGTAGGCGGGTTATGACATCCCCATGGCTCATCCACACGGGAAAAGACTCCGGCAATCCCTCGAAGATGGACGCAACAGGGGGATCTAGCCGCAGCTCCGCATGCCCGTATTCGCGCCGTGTCCCCGGAGCGACCTCGCCACCCAAGTGAAACGCCAGGAGCTGCATGCCGTAGCAGATCCCGAGGATGGGCAGACCGCTGCGCAGGACGAACTCCGGGAGTCTGGGCGCTCCTTCCTGATAGACGGAGGCAGGTCCGCCCGACAGGATGAACCCCCTGGGCCTGAGAGACGCGAACCTCTCGGGTGGGGCGTTGTATGGGATCAGCTCGCAGTAGACGTTGCACTCCCTCACCCGCCGGGCTATGAGCTGGCTGTACTGGGAGCCGAAGTCGATTACGGCCACTGCCTCGCGGTTGTCTGGATCGAAGGCACTGCCCGGCCAGACGGGGCCGGCCGAGGTCGGTTCGTCCTGGGTCAATGCAACCTCCCTGGCGTCCGCAGGTGAGAGAGTCAGGGTGCGCTCGGGCACAGAACTGCCGCTCGCAGTCTGGGGGAAGTAGCTTCCGTGGAGATCTCCGCCTGTGCGCCCCTGACCGGAGAATATCAACCGCGCGGGGGCAAAGTCAAGGAAGGGTTCGGGCGCCGCGGGGGGAGATGCAGCTTGACCTGGACCCGTGCTCGGTCGGATGATTCGGGCAGACCATCCTCGAGGGGGTTCCCATGCTGCATCGATCCTCCATGCGCATCAGCGCTAGCCGGCTGCAGCCGGCCTTCGACCTTCTCCGTGACGCCGTCTTCAGGGGCGAGCTTCCTGTTGGGCTACTAGCTGTTGCCACTGGCCGAGAGACCCTTCGCTGCGAGGCGTACGGACAGCAGGGGCCCATCGGCACCGACGGCATCTTCTGGATCGCATCCATCACGAAGCCCATCGTTGCCACTGCCATAATGCAGATGGTCGAGAGGGGAAGACTGATACTGGAGGATGCCGTGGTTCGCTACATCCCGGAGTTCGGGGCCAACGGCAAGGAGGGGGTGACGGTGTGGCATCTCCTGACCCACACGTCCGGGATGGCGGACGATTACTGGAACGATCCGGGGGTGGAGCCATCGGCGCGGGCAGACCTGGAGGGGGCGCTGGGCACCCATCTGCGGTTTCCCCCGGGCACTCAATTCGAATACTGCAACGTGTCGTATCGGGTGCTCGGAGAGATCCTCCGACGCACCAGCGGGCGAGACTATTGGGAATACCTGCGCGAGGAGGTCCTCTATCCGGCAGGCATGGATGATACCGACTTCCAGCCTGAGCCATCCAAGCGCTCGCGCCTCCTCCCCGTACATGACTTCCCATGGGCGAGGGGCGGTATGGAAGCCTTCATGTCGCTGGCGATGCCCAGCGGGGGACTGTTCAGTACGGCCGCAGACCTGGTGGCCTTCGGCCAGGCCTTTCTGAACAGCGGAGTGGGGAGGCGAGGGCGGCTGCTGAGTGCCGCGGCGATGCGAGTGATGACCTCCGTGCACACCGAGGGGATCCCCAGGCATGACAACGGAGCGGTGGAGCACTGGGGACTCGGCTGGGAGAAGGCGACGCCCAGGGAGGGTAGGCTGGTCACCACCCACGGTTTCGGACACGGCGGTATGTCTGGGGCCTACCTGTGGATCGAGCCCGATTCCGACCTGGTGATCGTCTTCCTGACCAACCGGGTCGGTCTCGATGGTCGCGTCCGCAAGGGGATCGTGAACGCGGTGATGGCGGCGTTGGAGTGAGAAGCAGCCGGGCCCTCATCCGGTTGCCTTGACCCGCGTCAGGCTCGCGCGATGAGGGCCCGTTCCGTGGTGCTCGAGATGACTCCTCTTACCTCGGCTCCGGTGCTTTGCCGGTGGCGACCGCCTCGCCGAAAGCCTTCCAGAAAGGATCGACGCGCGGGTGCTCCAGAGGCCTGGCCTTGGACCCTTCGTAGACGACCATGCCCTTCTCGGCCGGTGTCACCTCTCCCACGATGCTGGCCTGGATCCCCTTGTCGGCCAGGGCTCGAACCACATCCGTCGACCTGTGCGGCCGGCAGGTGATCAGCAGCGTTCCTTCGCTGATGGAGGAGTAGGGATCGATCTGGAACATGTCACAGATCTTTCGCACCTCCTCCCGTACGATCACCTTCTCCTTGTCGATCTGCATCCCTACTCCGGACGCCTGCGCTATCTCGAAGAGCCCGCCCCAAACGCCACACTCGGTGGCATCGTGCATGGCGGTCACCCCTTCGTCGCGAACCCCCACGGAGGCGGCCGTCATGGCGTCCTCCACCACGCTCATCATGTCGAACACCTTGTCGGCCTGCCGTGCGAACTGCTCTCCGTATCGCTCCGCCACCAGGTGGGGGAAGGTGGCTGCGAACAGCCCGGTCGCCTCGATCGCGGCGCCCTTCGTGACGATCACCTGGTCACCGACCCTGGCCATGTTGGGGGTGACGTAGCGTGACTTGGGCCCCAGGCTGATCACCGTTGCGCCGCCTACCATTGGGAAATCGGTGCCCTCGTAGCGGGCGGTGTGTCCGGTGACCACGGCCATGCCCATCCGCTCGCACTCCCGGTGTACGGTGGACCACATGATCTCCAACGCCTCCCGGGTCACCGACAGGGGCAGGTTGAGGTCGACGGTGAAGTAGGTGGGGCGCAGCCCCGAGGTCGCGGCGTCAGAGGCCAGGATATGGGTGGCGAACCAGGCTGCCCTCTCCCATCCATACTGGGGAACGATGAAGAAGGGGTCCGTGGTGAGCGCCATGACCAGGTCGTTGCCTAGGTCTACAATACCGACATCCACGCCGTGCTGCGGGCCCACGAGGATGCTGGGCGACTTGGCGCCCAGGCGTGGGTAGATGATCTCCTCGAAGATCTCCGGCGAGATCTTCCCTATGGCAGGCAGCTCGCTGGGCATCTCTCCGCTCCTTCCGTTTCCGGTTTCCATTTCGAGAACAGGCGGAAGGGTGGCTGGGGGAGTCAAAAAGCCGCCATCCCGGGATGGCGGCGTAACGTTTGAGGTCCTGCTTCCCTTCGCTGGTATTACCCAGATCAGGTTCGAGGGTCAGTGGCCGAGGCCACACTCTCAGCGCCGACGCGCCCCCCTAGCAACCCTGCGCGATTGTGAGGACATGATACCGCCTGCTGGGGCGCGCCGCAATCCGTGTCAGAAAGTGCAACGGGGTTCTTCGAGAGTCACCAACGATCAAGTGATTCCCAATCCGCAGGCCCAACACCGACTCCGCTGCGCTGTCAGAACCACCTCACCCGAGCGGTGGGGGAGCCTTCGGAGCGGCATGGTATCAGGGATGGGTATAATCGAGGAGAGGGAGCTGGTGGCTCGGAATTCCCTCCCCTGGAGGCGGCAAGTATGGGAACACTGTACGTGGTGGCGACTCCCATCGGGAACCTGGAGGACATAACATTGCGGGCCCTGCGTATCCTCAGGGAAGTGGATCTCATAGCCGCCGAGGACACCCGGAAGACCCTGAAGCTGCTCGCTGCCTATGACATCCACAAGCCTCTGGAGAGCTACCACCGCCACAGCGGCAGATCCAAGCTGGAGAGGCTGCTGGAGATACTCGGCGCGCGGGACGTGGCGCTGGTCTCTGAGGCTGGCATGCCTGGGATCTCCGATCCGGGAGAGGAGCTGATAGCCGCGGCCATCGAGCGAGGGGTCCCGGTGGTGCCGGTTCCTGGACCCTCGGCGCTGGTCGCCGCCCTCGTGGTGTCCGGTCTTCCCACCGACAGGTTCCTCTTCCTGGGATTCCTACCCAGGGTGTCGTCGGATCGACGGAAGCTTCTTCGGTCGGTGGCTGACGTGCCCTTCACGCTGGTGCTCCACGAGGCTCCGCACCGGCTGCTGGCTAGCCTGGAGGATCTGCGAGTGGTGCTGGGCGACCGACGCCTGGCGGTGGCCCGCGAGATGACGAAGCTGCACGAGGAGGTGGTGCGCGGGCGGATTTCGGAGGTTGCGCGTGTCTTCGAGGAGCGGGGCCCGAGGGGAGAATTCACCCTGGTCATAGGCCCGCCCGAGGGGGAAACCTTGCCCCATGAGGCCGGCGGAGCACTGGAGGAGCTGGCCCGAGAGCTGAGAGCGACCGGTATCTCGACCAGGGAGGCGATCCCCCGGCTGATGAAGTCCACGGGGGCTGGGAGGCGGGACGCTTACAGGGCATGGGTGGCTTCTTCGCCCGAGGGCGAGGGGTGAGCCATCCTCGACCCCTGAAAGGGCGTTATGCTAAAATCGGCCAGGGATGTTGGTTGATACGCACGCTCATCTGACCATGCGCGAGTTCGCGGCGGACCTTTCGGCGGTGCTGGAGAGGGCCGCCGCCGCGGGCGTTGATACCATCGTCTGTGTTGGTGTGGACCTGGAGTCGAGCCGTGAGGCCGTTGAGCTGGCCAGTCGCCATCCCCAAGTGGTGGCGGCTGTCGGGGTCCACCCCAACGAGTCGGCCGAGCTGCCAGCCGAATGGCTGGCAGAGCTCCGCTCGATGGCCCGCATGCCTGGCGTCGTGGCGGTGGGCGAGATCGGGCTGGACTATTACCGGCAACGCGCCGAGAGGGAGCGGCAGCTGTGGCTGTTCCGGAGCCAGCTCGATCTGGCAGGCGAGCTGGGGCTGCCGGTGGTGGTGCACAACCGCGAGGCGGATGCGGACCTGGAACGTGTCCTGGTGGGGTGGGAGGCTCGTCTGCCAGAAGATCATCGGCGCGGTGTGCTGCACTGCTTCTCTGGGGGAATCCCGCTGATGGAGCGTTGCACGGCGAAGGGTTTCTATGTCTCCTTCGCTGGCCCCATCACCTTCCGGAACGCGGCGAAGGCTGCCGCTGTGGCGGAGGCGACGCCCGATGAGCGGCTGCTGGTGGAGACCGATGCTCCCTACCTGGCACCCCACCCTCATCGTGGGGAGCGAAACGAGCCGGCCCATGTGAAGCTGGTGGCGGAGCGGCTGGCGGAACTGCGCCAGGTGAGCCCGGAGGAGATCGCGAGGGTGACGAGCGCAAACGCCGCGAGACTGTTCGGCCTGCGGCAGGTGCCATACCGATGAGCCTTTTCTGAAGAGGGAGAAGCTTGGGGCCTACATCGACTGCGACGATCTTTGCTCTGGTGCAGAACGACCTGGCTGCAGTGGAGAGAACCCTGGCTCGCGCTGTGGAGACGGAGGATGGGCTGATGCGCCGGCTGCTCAGCCTGGTCCTCCCGGGAAGCGGGAAGAGGCTGCGCCCGGCCATTGCCCTCCTTTGCGGCAGGGTGAACGAATACCACCCGGAGCCCCTTGTTTCCTTCGCCGCAGCCCTGGAAATGCTGCACACAGCTACCCTCGTGCACGACGACATCGTGGATGAGGCCACGGTTCGAAGGGGGGAGCCCACACTCAATCGTCAGGTAAACAACTCCATCGCCGTGCTGGTGGGCGATTACATGTTCGCGCAGTCGGCGGCTCACACCGCGGCAACGCGCCACTTGGATGTCATATCCAGCTTCGCCCGTTCCTCCATGACCATCATCAGCGGGCAGATCGACGAATCGTGGTCCGATGGTGGCGTGGATCTGGCCAAAGAGCAGTACCTGCGGCGTATCGGGCACAAGACCGCAGCCCTCTTTGCGCTGGCTGCAGAGGGCGGTGGGATGCTGAGCAACGCCCCTGCCCATGTGGTCCGCGCCATGAGCCACTACGGCTACCATCTGGGACTTGCCTTCCAGATCGTGGACGACATCCTCGATGTCATTGGGGACGAGGAGACGCTGGGAAAGCCGGTGGGGAGCGATGTCAGGCAAGGCACGGTCACGTTGCCGGCCATACTGGTCCGCGACCAGATCCCTGAGGCGGTCTTCAGGGCGGCCTTCCTCGGCGACGGGAGCGGTCGCGAGGAGATGATACGGGTGGTTCTGGACACCATCCGTCGGAACGGGGGAATAGAGGGCTCTTACGCCGAGGCCGAGCGCCTGGTGGGCGAGGCCTGCGCGGCGCTGGACGTACTCCCTGAAGGAGAGGTTCGGAACGGGCTTCTCGACCTGGCTAGCCACATCGTGCGAAGGGTCAGGTAGCGGTCTGAGATCGGGCGACGGAAAGGCCGGGTCTCCCGGCACTTTTCGGCGCCCGTGTTGTGTGATGGAGCAGGAGGATGAAGGTAACCTTCCCCCATGCCGGACAGGCGTGGGTTCCCCTTTCGACGGTCATCTCGAAGGCCGGTGTGGAGTGCATCGTGCCACCCCCGACCAGCAAGCAGACCCTTTCCCTGGGGGTGAAGTACTCGCCGGAGTGGGTGTGCCTCCCGTTTAAGCTGAACCTCGGGAACTTCATAGAAGGGTTGGAGATGGGGGCGGACACGCTTCTGTACGTGGCGGGTCCCGGCCTGTGTCGACTGGGATACTACGCCAAGGTGGCCGAGCAGATCCTTCGAGATGCGGGCTACGAGTTCGAGATGTTGACCTTCGATTGGCAGGACAAGCAGGTCGTCGCCCTGGCAGAGTTTCTCAAGAAAGTGCTCAAGAATCGCTCATGGCCACAGATCGTTGCGGACATAAAGTTCGGACTGGATCAGCTGAAGGTGATGGACGAGCTGGAGAGGATGGCGCACCGGCTGCGGCCCAGGGCGGACAAGCCGGCTCAGATCACCGAGGTGTGGCGAACGGCCGGCCAGAGGGTGGCGAAGGCGTGGACCCCGTCGGAGCTGAAAAGGGTGAAGGCAGAGATCGTCGAGGAGTACCGCTCTGTGCCCATGAACCCCTATGCGGATCCACTGCGCGTGGCCCTGCTGGGCGAGTTCTTCATGGTCATCGAGCCCTTCGTCAATCACGATGTGGAGGATCTGCTGGGCCGGTTGGGGGTGGAGGTGGTTCGGCACGCCTCCTTCAGTGACTGGGCGTGGACGTGGCTATTCCTGGAGGCGGTGGGGCTCAGCCATGGGCAGAAGGTCAAGAAGGCCGCGGCGCCATACCTCAGCCGAGATGTGAGCGGCGATGCGGTCCAGACGGTGGGAGAAACCATCCTGCACCAGAAGGAGGGGTTCGACGGGATAATCCATCTGCTGCCCTTCACCTGCATGCCAGAGATCATCGCTCAGAGCATCCTTCCCAGGGTGACCAAGGATCACGAGATCCCGGTGCTGTCCGTCGTTCTGGACGAGCAGATGGGGAGGGCCGGGTTCGTCACTCGGATCGAGGCCTTCGTGGATCTGATGCAGCGGAGGCGCGCGGTCAGGAGGAAGGCTGGCTGACGGAGACCAGGCGACGGGCAGTGCCGTGCTGCTGGGAGAACGGTCCGGGTGGGGACAGCTTCACCAGAAGAAGAGGAGGGGCGCTCCAGCCGAGCGCCCCTCGCTATTCCCGTCCCCCATGGCCGCAACCCATGGAGACCCTTCAGAGCGGTGAAAGGTCAGACCACCCCCTGCGTCTGCTAGCTCTGGGCCGCAGCCTGATCGCGAGCGAACAGGCTGCGGGCGTCCTCGCCCACCCCCAGCTCGATGCAGTCGCAATAGGTGGAGTAGATGGCCTTGTTGAGCAGCTTCCCCCACCAGTCGTTGGAGTTGGCCAGGGCGGAGTGCTCGCGGCGTACCCTCAATAGCCGCTCCAGGCGCAGCAGGAAGAAGAGCTGGACCTCGGTGTAGGGCTTGATCCTACCCTGGCGCTCTCCCCTCTGCCCCTCTATCGATTTTATGTTCCAAGGTTCCACCCCGCTCATCGCAGTCCTCCCCAGCAGCTTCCCGCTGGTTCTGTGTGAGTCTAGGACTCGACAGCCAGGCAGGTCATGGTCTTGCTGATCCCCGGGATGCCACGAACTTCATTGAGCACGAGCCGTCCGATGGAATTGGCGTCGTTGCCTTGGGCGACGGCGATGACGTCATAGGGCCCAGTCACGACGTCGGCCACAGCGATACCGGAGATGCGCCGTAGAGCATCGACCACCTCCTTGCTCTTGCCCCCCACCGTTTCGATCAGAACGTACGCTCGCTGCATGGGCCTCACCTCCCGGTGGAATCTGGACCCGCGCTGGGGCACCCTCACCAGCCCCATATTAGGCTTTCCCACGCCGATGTCAATACCTTTGCGCTGGCGTTGCAGTGCACCGATCGTGCCGCAGCGACGAGGCTCTTCCTCGACTCCCTCCAAGCCGAGGTATGGCTACGCAGCAGCCAGCTCCACCAGGTGGCGGAGATCGACCAGGCTCTCCAGATGCAGGGTGGCCTCCACCAGCCGCTCGGCCCTATCCCGGGGGATGGTGGATTGGGCCAGCTCCATGAACTTCTCCTGCAGCTCGTCGTCGGGCACTGGGTTGCCCGGCGTGCCCTGGGCTGCCTCGACCCGCTGATTGAGCTCCCTGCCGTCCACGGTTCGTATGGTGACCATTGACTGGCCTTCCCGAAGCGATGGGTCCACCACCACACGCACTCGATCCATCATGGCGGTCACGTCTGGTCGAACCACATTCTCGTCGGTGAACTGCGCCTCCCTGGCGTTCCCCTCGATCATGGCGATTGCCGCGCAGAAATAGATGCTGAACTTCCCCTCGAGTCCGGTGCGTGGCGATCTCTTGCCCGTCAGCTCCAGCACCAGGGGGTGCACCCGGGTTTCGATCTCAGCCACCTCCGTGGGGATGAGGTGGTGGGCGCGGGCCAGCTGCCGGATGCCGTCGATGGTGGGGTGGGTCACGACGCCGCATGCGTAGGGCTTGAACCCGTTCTCCAGCATGATGTAGCGGCTGCCGAGCCCGTCGAGCGCTCTGGACAGGTCGTAATCGCCGGCGAGGACATGGCAGAAACCCCGCCGGCCCTCGAGCACCTCCGTCGATGCGGTGAAGCCCTTCGCCGCCAGGAGCGCAGCCAGCATGCCGTTGGAGGCAGCTTTCCCCACGTGCAGGGACTTGGCCATGGAGCCGAACATCTCCCTGAGTCCCGCGGCCTGCGTGCCCGCCAGGCCGAGGGCATGGGCGAATCGTGCGGCGTCCAGCCCCAGGAGCCATGCTGATGCCGCTGCGGCCCCGAAGGTGCCGACGGTGCCGGTGATGTGCCAGCCCGCATCGTAATGGGAGGGATGGACTGCCATGCCGATGCGAAGCTCGATCTCCATGCCGAGGGCCAGCGCGGTCATGAGGTGGCGGCCATCGAGCCTCTTCCACTCGGCCAGGGGAAGCGCCGCGGAGAGGACCGGTCCAGTGGGATGGATCACCGTGGGCAGATGGGTATCGTCGAAGTCCAGGAGGTGGGACATGGCACCGTTGACGAGGGCGGCGTTGGTGGCGGAGGTCCGAGTTCGCCAGCCGAGGATGGTGGCCTGCTCCTGTCCTCCCATCTCCAGGATGGCGTCGGCGAGGATCCCCACGGCGGGGTGTCGCGCCGCTCCCAGGCTGACTCCCAGGTAGTTCAGGATGCATCTCTTGCTCTCCCGCAACACCTCTGGGGGCAGATCCTCGCATCGAAAGTCGGCGGCGAACCGGGCCAGCTCTGCTGTGGCTCCCATGGTTGCTGAACCCCTCCTGCTGTTCTATATCCTATTTTTCGGCAAAGTAACGGTTGTGGCGCAGTGGGCAGCCGCCCCCATCGTGGCAAACGGACGCCCTGTCCTACTATAATGGGGCGCCGACCCGCGGTCACCCTGCGAGGTGACGTGGCCCCCGGCCTTATGGTAAACTCGCGCTCGACGCTTCAGCTGTGTCGTTCGGTGGAGGTTCTCTCCTCATGAAGCAGAAGGTGAACGCCTTTCTCGGCTACCTGGCGGCGGAGAGGGGCCTGGCAGCAAACACGCTTGCAGCCTACCACAACGATCTGAACCAGTTCTCCGAGTACCTGGCCGCCCAGGCAAAGGCGAACGGCGACGGCTCCTCTGCCGAGGTGGATCCCCTTGCGCGGATAAGCAGGGAGGCCGTCCTCGGCTTCTTCCTCCACCTGAGGGAGAAGGGTTACACCCCGTCCACCATAGCGCGCAAGACGGCGGCCATCAAGTCCTTCTTCCACTTCCTGGCATCCAAGGGGTTCATCGCCGAAGACCCTACCGCCAGCATAGATTCCCCGCGCATCAACAAGTCGCTCCCCCGGGCTGCCTCTCTCGATGAGATAGATGAGCTGCTAGAGGCCCCGACGCGCTTGTCCACGCCCGAGGCCATTCGAGACAAGGCGATGTTCGAGCTCCTCTACGCCACCGGCATGCGTGTGACGGAGCTGGTTTCGCTGAACCTGGGGGATGTGGACCTGCTGAATGGGTCCGTGTGCTGTACTGGCCGTACCGCCGGCAAGGGGGTGAGGCAACGGACCATCCCCGTCCATGCCACGGCCATCAGGGCTGTGGAGAGCTACCTGGAAAAGGCCAGGCCTTTCCTGGTGCGCGACCAGGAGGAGAAGGCGCTCTTCGTCAACCATCGCGGCGATCGGCTCACCAGGCAGGGCTTCTGGCTCATCCTCAAGCAGTGGGCCCGAGAAGCAGGTATCAGGAACGAGATAACACCCCACACGCTGAGGCACTCCTTCGCCCTCCATATGCTCAAGAACGGCGTGGATCTCCGCGCGGTGCAGCAGCTCCTCGGCCACGCCCACCTTTCCACCACACAGATCTACACCTACCCCAGCGAAGAGGGGCTCAAACGCCTGTATGAGACCGCCCACCCGAGAGCAAGGTAGGCCATGGGGCAGGTTGGCATGGAGGGCCGGACTCTAGACGCGGTTCTCTTCGACGCGGGCAACACCCTCATTTACATGCCAAAGCCGCCGGAGGAGATCCTTCGGGATCTGTGCGCAGAGCTGGGCCACCATGTGGGGGCGGAGGAGGCCAGGCAGGCCTACGCCCGCTCCGAGCGCTTCTACACTCGGCACCGGATGGAGATCTCGGATGAGGGGGAGTTCTGGCTTCGGTTCCACGGCGAGGCTCTTCTGGAGCTGGGGATCGAGGACTCCACCGGCGAGAAGGCCGCCTACCTATCCCATGGGTTTGGCCGCGCTGGCGTGTGGCAGGCCTATCCCGAGGCCGTCGAGGTGTGCCGGCATCTCCGGACGCTGGGGATCCGGCTGGCGGTGGTCTCCAACGGGCCAGCCTCGGTGGCCAACCTGATCTCCCAGGCGGGGCTCATGCCCTTCTTCGAGACCATTGTGGCCTCGCAGACACTTGGCGTGGAGAAGCCCGATCCGCGCATCTTCCTCGAGGCGCTGGCGAGGCTGGGAGTCGATCCTGGGCGTGCCCTTTTTGTGGGGGATCTGTACGAGGTCGATGTGAGAGGAGCTCTCGGCGCGGGCCTCCATGCCGTTCTGGTCGACCGGAATGGCAGGAGTGGCCGTGTGGACTGCCCGGTGATCGGCAACCTGGCGGAGCTGATCCCACTGTTGGAGCTGGG
>Ga0315298_1000548_pt1 | contig 72745 bp, 66 predicted proteins | sample WHS_1_MG_FD_203077 | JGI IMG/M metagenome (GOLD analysis project Ga0315298, IMG submission 203077) | Extremophilic microbial mat communities from Washburn Hot Springs, YNP, Wyoming, USA - WHS_1_MG | ecosystem: Environmental > Aquatic > Thermal springs > Hot (42-90C) | place: USA: Wyoming... | reverse complement strand
TGGTTAGAGTTCAATCTCGCCCGGCATGCCTTTTACGAACGCCGACAAGACCGCAGTAACTACTATGAACTCCTCTCCCAAGCGGGCCGGCCCTTAGCCTGACGCGCATGGGCTGCGCCGCGCTGAGCTCCAATCCGGAGTCGCGCGCTGCTCGTTGCGCTTTGAACGTTCGGACCGTGGCCGCCGAACATTCCTCGTCGGTGCATGGCATCGGCCCGGGAATCTCACCGCCTTACCCAGACCAAGACACCCAAAGCTTCATTCCGGTCTGACTTCCGCGCCCGGAGAAACTGCGCTGCTCAGCGGGGTCGTGATTCATCCGAACCGGTAATGTTTCCGCACCGGTTCAGCGACCTTCCACACGCACGAGAGGCCCTGTGGAAAAACGACAAGATCCCCTTTGCCAAACGAGACGCTCTTGCCTCCCGCCTCGACCGTTACCCTGCCTTCGAGCAGGTAACAGGTTTCCGTTTCGTCATAGTGCCAGTCAAACGTTGAAACGCCGCATGTCCAGATTGGCCACGAAGACACCCCGAGCGAGTTCAGCTCTTGTTGGGTTGGTTTTCTTACTTCGATTTTCATGAATGCAGATTACCTTCAGCGTCGCACAACCGCAACCGGATGATCGCGGCGAGATAGATGCGTTGCTTTCGGGCCTTGCACTCCGCCGCGCCGCGCTGAACGGGGTGAGCTTTACACCGAGACGGTATGTCGTATGCTGGGGCCGTGCGCACCGTAACAGTTTCACTCGGCAATCGCAGTTATGCTATTCGCATTGGCAGGGGGCTGATCGATCGTCTTGGGAAAGAATGCGAAGCGCTTGATCTGGGGCGCCGCTGTGTGTTGATAACCGATGCCAACGTTGCGCGTCATTATTTGGAGCCTGCACGAAGTGCTCTCACAACGGTCGGATTTTCAGTTTCAGCCGTTGTTTTGCCTCCGGGCGAAAGCACGAAAAATCTTCGGACTGTTCATGCGTGTTACAATCGATTGAGCAGCGCGCGCCTCGAGCGGAATTCGTTTGTGGTTGCGCTTGGGGGCGGGGTGATTGGCGATCTGGCCGGGTTTGTCGCGGCCACTTATCTGCGTGGGATTTCGTTCGTTCAGGTTCCGACGACTCTCCTTGCACAGGTTGACAGTTCGGTCGGCGGCAAGGTCGGCGTTAACCTTGCGAGCGGCAAAAACCTCGTTGGCGCATTTCATCAGCCGCGGCTTGTACTGGCGGACGTGGACACACTGATGACGCTGTCTGACCGTGAATTTCGTGCAGGCCTGGCCGAAGTCATAAAGTACGGGATAATCTTCGACTCTGATCTTTTCGCTTTCATCGAACGCGTTTTGCCGCGCATCCTGATGCGCGATCCGGGTACAATCGCCGGAATCGTCGCCCGGTGTTGCGAGATCAAAGCCATCGTGGTGTCGAAAGATGAAACCGAGGCGGGGCTTCGAGCCATTCTCAACTTCGGGCACACAATTGGGCACGCACTGGAAGCAATGGGCCGGTACCGCAAGTACCTGCACGGCGAGGCAATCGCGATCGGCCAGGTGGCAGCCGCAAGGATATCCAGCAGGTTGCTTGGCTTGCCGGAATCGGATGCCGACAGGATTTGCGACTTGTTCGGGCGCGCCGGATTGCCAACACAATCGTCGCTGTCGGCGCGCCAGTTGCGCACGGTTCTGGAAAAAATGTCGCTGGACAAGAAAGTTACCGGCGGCAATGTGCGGTTTGTTTTGGTTCCCAGAATTGGAAAAGCCGTGTATGGCCGGCACGTGCCGGAGAACGTTTTGCTGGAATCGTTGAGACAACAAACCGCTCAGCGCGGCGCAGCCGCAGCCGAATGACCGCGGCGAGATAAGGGCGTTCGTCGCAAGTTCGGCGCTGTGCCGCGCCGCGCTGAAAGGGGCGACTTCGTCGCCAAACGGGGAAATGCGAGCGGGATCAGTGGCCGAAAAGTTCGAAGGCAAAAGTCTCGAAGCACGCGCTGATCTGCAATTTCCGCGCAGATTATCCAATATTTTACTCGACTGCAAAGGCCGCACTCTGGTGACAAATTGAGCAAACTCGCAGTCTGAAAATCTTCGCAAAAATGATCGATTTCTTAATATAGTAATTCAGTTATCCGAATCGTGATATGGCAAGCGTGAGTGAAAACATTGTGCGGGAATACTTCGAGTTGCACGGGTTTCTGGTGCGGCAGCACAGGAAATACATCGCCCCAAGCCGCCGCGAGGAAGATGACATTGACTTTTTCATACTCAACCCACACCCGGAACCACTGACAGGCGAACGGCCATTCGTCCTGTCGTCGTCCGATCTCCGATCAGTCGAACGAGCAGTCGTTGTCGTCAGAGGATGGCACACCGAAATTTTCAGTCCGGCCCGGCTCGCACTGGCCCCTGAGATTCTTCGGTTTGTCGAACCTGGCGTATTTCGGCGCGCGATCAAAGCGTTTGGAGCCGAGGCGATGCCTTTGAAAATTCTTGTTGTTCCCGCACTGCCGCAGAGCGAGTCTGCCCGGCAGGAAACAGTTTCGTTTCTAAGGAACAAGGGTGTGGACGCCGTGCTGCCGTTCCGGACGATGCTCGCCGACCTTGTCGAGCAGGTCGAGCCCAACCGCAATTACCAGAAATCCGATGTCCTCCAAATTCTGCGGATATTGAAAAACTACGAGTTTTTCAGAGAACCACAGTTGGAATTGTTCCGACCGGGACGGCGCAGGCGTAAGTAAAAACCGGGACACGATTGATCCAACCGTTATGTCCAAGCCGAAGCACGCGTCACCGGCCAGAATCAGCGACGCAAGCCAAGTACCAACAGCGGGAAGCACGGGTGGGGCACTGTGGCTCAGCGCGGCGCAGGAGCAACCGAATGCGCGAGGCGTGACAACTGCGCTGGTTGCGAGCATACCGCTGTGTCGCGCTGCGCTGACGTGACCGCACTGCTCGCTGCCAGAGAAGCAGGTAATGACAAATTGATCAAATTCGCAGTCCGAAAATCTTTGCAAATATGATCGATTGTTCACTGTAATTATATACTGCTGCGAAGACATTCGCTTCACAGACTGCTTGGGGTATGAAATATGCGGGCTAAACTCGATGGTTCACTGCTCGAGTTGGCGACGGACTCTGGCGAGAACATGGGTCACAAGGTTGGCTTGAACCAGTTCACCCTTGCCCTGTGCCGGGAATCTTTGAGTTTGCCATTCCCTGACAAGGTCTCCTGCCCCAGCCAAAGCTTCACTGCTCGCGTCCTGATCTGTATTGATTGGGCCCACGGCAATCGCCCAATCAGCGCCTGTTCGCTCCTTGGCAACCTCGGCAATACACCTCAACCGATCGCCCGGCCCGCCGGCCGCGGACCATCGCGCGTCGGGAACGTTCAACAACACTCGCATTTGTTGTTCGGTCAGTGCCACGTAACTGGCCGTAACAACATCAGTTGCGCCGGGAGCATGACTGAGTGCGGCAGTCAAGCGCCCTGCGCTGCCAATCTCGACAATCACAAGGCGGATTCTGTGCGCCTTGAAAAGCTCCACAACACGTTCTTCAAGGGTTGTCGTTCCTTCGGCGTAGATGTGCTCACCAAAAACCTCTCGCACGCGCCGTGCAAGATCGCGCAAGCGCGTTCGGTTGGTCTCGTTGTCCTCTGGCAGTGAAAATGTGTAGTCCACTCTGCCGCCCTCGAACTGCGTTGAAACCCAGACGTCGCTCGGAACAAAAGCGCCGTCACGAATTGTTTGTTCGATTTGCGACTGGCCGATTCCAACAAACCTGAGAGTGATCGAGCTGCGGTGGGGCCGCACACCATATTTCCGCTCGAGATAAGGTATGACGCGGTCGCGAAGCATCGGCTGCAGTTCGCGTGGCGGCCCGGGCAATGCGATCAAAACGTAATCGTCATGTTCGAATACAAGACCGGCGGCTGTGCCGAAAGGGTTTGGGAGCCAACCGCCTCGCCGGGGCACAAGACATTGCCGGCGCAGGTTCGCCCGCAATTTGTCTGCGGGCGTGCCAAAACGCCGTTCCATTTCGGCAACCAAGTCCGGCGACTCGACCAGTGGAATGCCGGTGAACTCTGACAACGTTTCGCGGGTGATATCGTTGAGTGTGGGGCCCAATCCACCCGTGACGACAACCATTTTTGCCCGCCGTAGAACGAACTCGAGCGCTTGTTTCAGGTCCTCAGGGCGGTCGTCCACGGTCAACGACCACACGCAATGGCCGCCCAGCGGAAGCAAAGTGCGCGTGATGAACTGTGTGTGCCCGTCTGCGTACACCCCTTGCAACAACTCTTCGCCGGTGACGATGATGGCGTAATCAAGGGAATCGGCAATCGCGGTCCAAACCGGGCACACAGCGAACCATGCGGCGAGGGCCAATAACCGGAGAATTCTCAGCGCGGCGCAGCCGCAACCGAATGATCCTGGCAAGATAAAGGCGTTCGTTGCAAGCGCAGCGCTCTGCCGCGCCGCGCTGACCGGGGTGACTTCGTCGCCCCCGGGGGAGATGAGGTTCAATCTGCTAATTTGCGACTGCTGCGCAGATTTTCCAGGATAGTAGTACTCAGGCATCGTCGCTGGTGGTTCCGCATTGAGCTCAGAATGCCCTTGTGAGGCCGGGCATGGCGATCGGGTAATGACCTTGTACGTCCGGTTTAACCGGCGGCGGCGAATCAATCCTGAAGTTTTCAAGGCCTGGCGCGAGTTCGAGGTCGGATGCCATTGCTTGGTCGTACGTGACCAATTGACCCGACTCGGCAGCCATTCTGCCCATGATTGAAACAAGGACTGCTTGCGCACAACGCTCCGTCTCGTTGTATGGCGCGTCAGCGCGAATCGCGTCAAAGAAAAGGTCAAATTCCACCTGGTACGGGTCGGGCTCGGGCCCTGTGTATCGCCAAACCTCGTTTTGGGGGATTTGGAGATGATTGCGATAGATTCGCGGTTTTGCAGCAGCCAGGCTTTCCATGATGACCGCTGAACCACGGCTGCCGTTGGCAAAATCGGAAAAAATATCATAACACCTTGCTATGTGCCGCCCTTGCGCAAGAAGCTTGGTTCCGTCAGGGAAGGTGTACTCGACCGAGTAATGATCGTACATTTGATCCGGTTCGGTCCGGGTTTGTCTGCCGCCCTGGCCCTGAGCGGAGACCGGCCACGCGTTTTTGGCCCAGCAACAGACGTCTATGTTGTGAATGAGCCAGTCAACGAAAAAACTCCCGTTAAGCCAGGTGAAGTTCGAGTAGTTTGATATTTGGTGGGCGAGCTCGGTCATGCCCGGGGCTTTGGGTTTGAATCCGACCGGCCCATGCATGCGGTATGTACGCAACAATATAATGTCTCCTATTGCACCGTCGTGGATTCGCCTGATCACTTCTTCGCGCGCCGGGTCATGCCGCCACATCAATCCACCCGCGATTTTCAGATTCTTTTCGGCTGCGCGTTTTCCAGCCTTCAAAACACGCCGCACCCCGGGAGCATCAACCGCAAAGGATTTTTCCATGAACACGTGAAGCCCCCTTTCAACTGCGCGTTCGAGGTGAACAGGCCGAAACGCAGGCGGCGTGGCAAGAATCACAACATCGCCGCGGTCCATTGAATCAATGGCCCTCTGGAACCCTTCCAGGCCAACAAACCTTCGTTCGGCGGGGACCTTGACCTGGCCCGAGAATTTCCGGGTCAAACTGTCCAAGCTCGAACCGAGGCGGTCTTCAAAAACATCCGCCATCGCCCAAAGACATGTGGGACCTTTGGTGGAAAGTGCATTGGCAGCCGCGCCGGTTCCGCGCCCGCCGCAACCCACGAGGGCAATTTTGATCGTGTTGTTCTCTGACGCGTCACCGTGCGAAACAAGTGCGCTTGTGACAGCAGCCGCGGTAAATGTTTTGGCTGAAGTTTCAAGGAACTTGCGACGCGAGCTCAAAGTTTGGCCGGGGAATGTCACTGGTTTCATGGCTTAATGATTCCGAGTAATTTGGCGGTCACAACGACATTGTGTGCTGCGCCCGGTCGGTGTCAATCGTCGGCTTTTCAAAAAACCTCGAACTGGACCCCAAATATGCGCTGCGAACCCGATGAAAGTGTCGAGCGATCCGTTAGTTTGCGATCGCTGCGCAGGTTTTCCAGTACAGTAGTATGGCGATGAACAGATGACGGGGCTCTGTTTTGCATGGCGCAAATGTCAACGACAAGCTAGCTTACAGCCCCATGCAAAAGCACTTCTCCTCGGCGCAGAACAACTCGGATGCGCAATTGTCCAAGCGCGTTCGCGATTTGATTTCGTGGTACGGCGGCGGATACAACCCGGACTTGGTCGCCGAAATCATCGAAAACGGACTCAAACTGTTGCGCGAAGTCGAAAACCGAGGCGACGTCAAGGTCATCCAAACCACTGTTCGAGAACTCCGACAATCATTCCGCACTTTTGCACCATACAGGTACCGTCGCAAAGTGACAATTTTCGGGTCTGCAAGGCTCGAACCGGATCGCCCCGAATACAAACAGGCGGTTGAATTCGGTCGAAGAATCGCCGAAGCAGGTTTCATGGTAATAACAGGCGCGGGCGCCGGGATCATGCAGGCCGGCCACGAAGGCGCAGGTGCTGAAAACAGTTTCGGCGTAAACATCCGGCTTCCGTGGGAACAAGCCCCAAACCCGGTCATCTCGAGCAACCCAAAACTGATCACGTTCAAGTACTTTTTCACTCGAAAACTGACGTTCATAAGGCATTCCGATGCCATTGCGCTGTTCCCGGGCGGATTCGGCACGCTCGATGAGGGATACGAAGCGTTGACTTTGATGCAAACAGGAAAGAGCCAGATCGTGCCGTTGGTTCTGATCGATCGCCCGGGCGGAACTTACTGGAAAACATGGGACAAACACGTGCGCGAGCATCTCTTGCGCAACGAACTCATCTCCCCGGAAGACCTGAATCTTTATCAATTGACCGACAGCCCCGATCAAGCTGTCAGATGGATTACGCGGTTCTATCGCAATTACCACTCGAGCCGATATGTTCAAGACAAACTCGTTATCCGACTCCAACACGTGCCTTCGCCATCAGCACCGAAAGCGCTGAACGAAGACTTCGAAGACATCATCGCCGGCGCACCCATGGAGGTTATCGAGCCAACGCCGGAAGAACGCGAAGACGACGACTACGTCCAACTGCCACGCATTGCGTTCGGTTTTGACAAGAAGTCGTTTGGCCGCTTGAGAGAGCTTATCGACAGACTGAACTGCCTCTGACTCAGCGCGGCGCGGCACAGCGGTATTCCTGCAACCAGCGCGATGGTTACGCCTTGAGTGTTTGGTCGCGGCTGCGCCGCGCTGAGAGGTATGCTGACCCGGCAAATCTCACACGATCTGCCCGCCAACGCCGTTCAGGGGCGGTTTCATTGAATAACCCGCAAATAACGCCCCATCCAGTACGGCAGAAGAAACTCGTCTCCTGCAAGTTCACGCTGTCCGCCGTCACCACCATCAAGTTCGAACGGGTTGCCGTTCCATCTCATGACTGGACGTTCGTCCGGAGGAAGAAGTTGCTCTGTGGTTTGCCGGCGGAAGTTGGCCGGCAGCCGGATCAAATCTCTTCTATGGGAGTTCTCGACCGTCCAACTGGTCAGGTCCAACGGGAACGTCTGCAAGGTCCAAATTGCGCCTTCAACATCAAAGAAAGGCGCGCCGGTTGTTGAATAGATGAAATTCCAGAGCGGGTTTCGTTCGACTTTTTCGATCTCCCAATGGTCGCGTACTGCGGCGATGTAGCGGCGACGCAAATCGTCGTTGAAAGCGTATCGGACCAGGACCCAATAGGTCACAAAAGCCAGCTCATCGTCTGAATGGTTCCATTCATCGCCCATTGTGATGCCCTGGAATGTGAAATTCGGAGTGAACCTGATGTTTGCCATGCTGCTGATTATGTTCTCCAGATAGCCATGTCGCTCCAACAACTCGAACGCGCGTGTCCGGTACTCGGGTTTTTGTGTCAGGTGCCATGCGAACTGCAAAAAGGCTATTATCTCGGTGCTGTTCAATCTCCGATCGAAAATTGTGGGAGGGAAACGATTGACGTATTCCGGGTTCCACCTGCCCCACAGTGTGGGCCGCCCGTCTCTGTCCACGAGGTACAGGTTGTGGCGCAGAATATGGGTCATGATCCTGTCGTAAGCGTTTGCTATGCGTTGACGTTCGGAAGGGGTTCGGGCTGCCGTCTCGTAAAGGACTGCATAGCCGAACGTGTGGCCTGTGATCTCGTCGCTGCTTGTCGTTCCTTTCCATTCCCAACCCTGTTCTGGCGACGAATGCCAGCGTTCAGGGTCTGAAAACTTGAATCCGGTCCGCTCGAATGTCCGTGAAGGGAACCCGTCAAGGCCGTTGATTGTCTGAAGCCGTTCGAGCGCCTCGAATGTTTCCCATGCATTTGCGCGCGCTTCTTCATCGCCGGTGACGGCGTAACGAAACGCCTGACTGGCCATGTAATAACTGCTCCATGTCCCGTCGTTGTCGGTGTCAATCATCTCGCCGCTTGTTGGATCGCCGGGACGGGTCAGCCGCAGTTCAGAGCAGAAACCGTATCTGATGTGGCGTTGGCGGATTTTTCGGTCATAATAAGCCGCTTTTTCGGCCAGAGTGGTGGGGCGATATTCAATTCTGTTAATCCCGACCGGCGTTAGCACAAACACACCGCCGTCTTTCGACACTGCGAGGTCCAACACGCGGTCGTCGTTGAGCCAACGTTTCGACGCATAGTAGCGGAACCACTTTGGACCGGTTTGGAGAACCAGACCGCGCGTTGTCCCGAACCACAATCCGTTTGTCACTGGCGCGAATGCGGTGATCTCGACCCACGGCAGCTTGTCCTGGAGCGGCAGAGTAACAGTGCCGTTCTGCAAGTTCACCGCGTAGTAGCCGCGTTTTGTCCCAACCAACATTTCGCCCGGACGAAAACCAAGAGCGGTAATATCACGTCCGGTGTGGAAGGTTTCGATCTTCTGCCCGACGACTCGATAGACAGTGTCGTTTGCCAGAACATAGAATCGATCACCCCACGCATAGAGCTGCTCGTTGGTCCGGCCAACAGCAAACGGCAAAAGCGTCATCTGTGTTCCGCGCAAGATGGCGAGATTGGTCTGACCGGCGAGAAGTGTCGTTCCATCCGACGTGAGCGCGGCGTGTCTGTAAACACCGGCGGGCAATTCAACGAGGGGCTTGCCCGCTGATTCATTCGACAACAACCGGTCTTCGAACAGGTAGTACAACCGACCGGCGCGAAGAGAGATGTCCGAAGCCTTCTTTCCAGCCAATGGCCGATAACTCTTGTCAATCGCAACGCGGGTGTCGAAGTTCCTCGCAACACCGCGATCGGTCAAAATGTACACTACCCCGTCCCGATCAAGGCACATCTTCTGAAATGCAGCGCCTTCGAGTTCGGCCTCGGTTGTGAACCGGACGGTAACCGGCTGCCGAAACGGCATGTCAGGCACCGGCCCGGCAGCCGAGCATTCTGCCGCCGTCATCAGTCCTGTCACACAAACAATCAGATCAAATGTTCCCAGTCGCATACGCCGTTCAGATAATCCGCCACCTTGTGCCGCCAAATCAAGTCTGCGGCCTGGTTGCAGCTCGAATCAACGTTCGCCCCGGGTGTGCGACCATCTTGGCCGCAGACCTAACGCAGCTTATTATTTAATTTGTCTCCGATATGGACTTGAGTAATCCTATGTCCCAACAATCAGCATGTTGGTAGTTTGTGATCTCAAATGCACTGAGTACCATCGGCCCGGTCACCCCGAACGGCCCGAGCGCATCACCCGTACTGAAACCCACCTCCGCACACAAACCTGTCTGAAAATCGAATGGGCCGAACCGGCGCAGGTCTCCGAGGAACAATTACTACGCGCTCATTCTGAGCAGCATTTGAACCGCCTCGATGAACCGTCCGATTTCGATTACGACACACCCGCACTTCCCAATATCAAAGCCCACGCCATCCGGAGCGTAGGCGGGGCTTTGCGCGCCATGGACGTTTCACTCTCAAGCAAACCGGCGTTCAGTCTGATGCGGCCACCCGGCCACCACGCGACCGTCGAGCGCGCGATGGGATTCTGCTATCTCAACTCGATTGCCGTCGCAGTACTAGAAGCCATGGCGAGAGGTATCAAGAAGGTGGCCGTGTTCGATTTCGACGTTCACCACGGCAACGGCACCGAAGACATTCTTGTGGACGTCAACAACTGCGCGTATTTCTCGGTTCATCAGTACCCGGCCTACCCCGGCACAGGAACAAGTTCTTACTCGAATGTGCACAATTATCCCGTCCCCCCATACGCTCCGCGCGACATCTACCGCGGCGCATTATCCGCGGCCCTCGAAGATCTCAAACATTACGGGCCGGCACTCATAGGCGTATCCGCCGGATTCGACCCCTACTGCCGCGATCCCTTGAGCGCTGCGTCTCTCGAGAAAGAGGACTTTCACTGGCTCGGCGAATCGCTCCGGGCCTTCGGCGTGCCGGTTTTTTCCATTCTCGAGGGCGGTTACAGCGAGGATTTGCCGGATTTGATCCTTGCCTATCTGTCAGGCCTGGCGGGCCAATGACCGCGCCAGCGCCGATGCCGACCTGCAGGTCATGAACAAAAAACGCGAGACTGAATCTCGGGTTTTCATGGTGTTGCACGCCGGGTGCGGTTTGCTCTGCGTGCTGGCGAGTGTTGGGTTGGGTTGGCGACCGGAATTGGAACTGCATTGGGGCTGGGCCAGAAAACCGCTGGTTGCAATTGGCCTGATTTTTTTGCTTTCCGGCATCCTGATCCGTAGAACCCATGCGGCGCGGATAACATCGCGTCTCTGCGTAGGATGGTCGAGTCTTCTAATCGCGGTTGCGATTGGAGAAACCGCTTTCAGGGTTGCGCGCTACGATTTTCGACGGCAAGAAGCCCGCTGGCACTGCTGCCCGCCGTATTATCGGCAACCGATGCTTCCAACAGGCAAGGTCTTCTTTCGACGGGCCGGCCCGGAACAATGGTGCGGGCCCGTCATAAAAACGTACCTCGAGTTTGCCGGGTGCGATCCAACCCCTTATGCATCGGAAGAACCCATCACGGTCAAGTACGATCGTTTTGGTTTCCGCAACGAAATCGAATTGCGTGACTGGGACGTTGCCGTCGCAGGCGATTCGTTCACCGAGTTGGGGCACCTGCCTTACGACCAATTGTTCACCACCATCCTCGGTCGCAGATTGAATCTGCGCGTGCTGAACCTTGGCGTCGGAAACACAGGACCGCTGACGCAGCTCAGTTACCTCGAAGATTACGCCAAAGCGCCAAGCCTCAAACACGTCCTCATTGTGTTCTTCGAGGGAAACGACATCGGCGATTTGAACAGGGAATACATGGCGCTGCTGGAGTTTGAAGCGACAGGCAAACGGCCCGTCCGACAGTTCCGCAAACAAACTTCAATGCTTCGCGCGCTCGGCGAACAAATCCGAAAGATTCGATACCCGGTTGTTCCCGCCGGCCCGCCGGTCGATGCAGTTTTTCCGGGAAAGACCGGAGTTGTGCAAGTGACACTTGGCCTGCTTCCACCCACGCAGGCAGAACTGTCCGAATTAACCCGTGACGCGCTTCTACGGTTTGCTCACGACTACTCTGAGTTCGCCCGCAAAACCGGCGTCCAACCGTGGCTCGTGTACATGCCCTGCAAAGCGAGCGTGTTGTCGGGTCAAATGCAGCCCACTGAGCAAGCCCCGGACAGTGTCCGCACTTTCAAATCGACAGACCTGCCCGTTCTTGTGGCAGAATTATGTGCCAGGCATGGGATCAGGTTCGTGGACCTTACACCCTCGTTCCGAGAGGAAACCCGCAGAACCGGAGAGCTGCTGTTCAATGCGCTTTACGACACTCATCTGAATGTCCGCGGATCGGCATTCGTTGCCGAACAGCTCGTAAAGCAACTCGATTTGGGCGATGAAAAGCCCGCTGCACAGCCGGGACGTGATTGAATATCGAGGCCTTGCCAAAAAGGATCAAATAGCCGATACTCGGCTGCTTTCGCGAGCCAGTTTAGCTCAGTGGTAGAGCAACGGTTTTGTAAACCGTAGGTCGTCGGTTCGAATCCGACAACTGGCTCCAGTCAACCTTGCCCAAGGGGCGGCCGGTCCGGTTGCAAATGAACTTTCCGGTCAGGCCGAGCCGCAACAGCGATAATCAAATGTCCAACAAGACCGTAAAGAGCGAGTACGCAAGAGCCGGCGTTGACTACTCGAAGATCGAGCCGTTCAAAATGGCAATGGTAAACGCCGGCAAACGCACTCTTGCGTTCCCGAACAAACGCGGGGTGTACGTCGAACCCGCAACACTGGGCGCACACGGCGTGGCATATCGCTACGTGCGGTCCACACCACATCTCTGGTGCGCAACACAGGAGGGACTGGGCAACAAAAACTGGATCGCCGAATGGATGTACCAGCACGCCGGAACCGGAAAAACCTACTACGAGGGAATCGGCATCGACACAGCCCTGATGGCAGCCAACGACGTAATCTGTCAGGGCGCATTGCCCGTCATTTACACGGACGAAGTCGCCGCCGGCGACAGTGAATGGTTCATGGACGAGAAACGGAGCAACGACCTCGCTGAAAGCTTTTATCAGGCCTGCAAAACATGTGGCATGGCACTTCCGGCGGGTGAATCGCCCGCACTCCGCTACCTTGTCAAAGCCGAACCGCCTGTGCGCAGCGCTCCATCGCTCTCAGGCTGTGTGATCGGAATAATTGCGCCTCCGGAGAAAATGGTGACCGGCGAAAACCTGGCCGTGGGCGATCGCATCATCGGCGTAACATCGTCGGGACTCCACGCCAACGGGGTTTCACTGGTGATACATCAGGCTTTGAAACTCAAAGACAAGTTTTTGCACCAGCTTCCAAACGGTCGAACTCTCGGTGAAGAAGCGCTTATTCCGACCCGTTCGTATGTCGGGCTGGTGGAAGCTCTTCAGGAAAGCGGTGTCGAGATTCACGGGCTCCTTGCCGGGACGGGCGGTGGCCTTGCCAAAATTGCCTACGCAAAAAAGCCATTCACATACCGCGTCAAACGCTGGGTCAGCGAAATACCGCCGCTGTTCCAGTTCATGCGTGAGATCGGCGTGAGCCTCGAGGATTGCCTCACGACCTTCAACTGGGGAATTGGATTCTACGTATTCGTACCAGAAAAAGAGGTGGACCGAACCATCGAGACCGGTCAAAAGACCGGGTACGAACTTCTTGAACTTGGCCAGGTCGAGCAGGGCGAACGTCGCGTAATCTTCGAGCCGGAAAAAATCACGCTCGCCGCGATAAAGTAGATGCTTTGCGCAACACAGCGCAACCGCGCAACACTTCAACCAAGGTTGCTGTCTTTCAGTTTTTTTTGTTTTTCCTGGTAGATTTCGGGCGGCGCGAGCCTGTTGACTTTGCGCGCGGCGATGCGGTCGGGGGCCGTCCTTTCGGTGCGGTCTTGCGATGGATGATATCCCGCATGCGCTCGAGCCCTTGATCCATTTGCGCGGCTGCTTCGGCAATGCCGCGTTCGGTGCAGTTGATGACCTCGGCCAACAACTCACAACCCTTCCGAATACGGTCAGTATATGAACCTTCTTTCAGCTCGACCCCGCGTTCTTTCAGGAACTCGCTCATGTGCTCGAACAACTCATTCTTCTTGATTGTCTTCATAGCTTTTCATGCGGCTGTCCCGGACAGTCTGCCCGGTTGCCTCAAACAGACCGGATTTTCAATGCCGGCGGCTGAAAAAACTTCAGCCGCCGGTTCCAACTTTTAACTTCTGTGTGCGACGATGCCATCCCTGCGCCTGCGTCGCGATTCATGGGGTCAGCCTAACAAGGCTCTGCATCAGACGCCATTACATGTTCACCGGCACATTGTAAGTGACCGGTCAAAATAGCGACGGATGTAAATTCTTTGACCGAAGAGCAAATCTGCAGGTTGCCGGATGCTGATCCGTTCCTCGGACTGAAAGGCGTGATCGCCGCGCGATAAAGGCGTTGGCTCTGGTGCGACGATAGCAAGAATCCTCAGTTTTCTGCCGAGTGAAGGCCGCCGGTGCCCGACCTGAACTCGATGTTAGCCAGGCCTGGTCTGCCAGGAATCTCCATGGTGCAGTTCCAAAGACAAGCGCCGCAATGAATGCACTTGTCCCGATCAAACACAGGCACGCCTTCCGGACCCGGCGCGATCGCTTGGCCGCTGCACATCTCGATGCACACCTTTCTTTCGCATTGCTTGCACAACGCCGGTTGTCTGAAAACAACGTGATCGGCATACCCGGTCGGTGCTTGGACCTTGCCTCCAAGCAGCAACGCGTCCTGATGCGACACCAACAGTTGACCATCGAATTGAATCTGCGGCCAGCCAAGCTTGTCCATGATCGCATCGTGCAGAGGCACGCCGTCAGTGCGACATTTTTCTCGAATCCGGGCCAATTCATCGGAACTTATCCGGCCCTGGCAGTACTGCTCCAATGTGAGCACCTGTTTTGATTGCGGGATTGGACTTGTTTTCAATGCGAGCCGCCCGTTGGTGAGCCCCGCCATTGCCATTCCAACAAGCCCGCGCACAAAGCCACGTCTGAAACCATCCCGCGCATGCTCGGCAATGGCCGTTTCACGGTCGATCCAGCTTTTACGTCGGCGCCGAACGTAGGTCCGTTCGAGGTTTTCCCGCGTGAAAGGTTGTTTTGACTCGAGCAACTCGACAACCGCATCGGCCAGCATGGTCCCCGTTGCCCATGCCTCGTCAACGCCAGACCCGGTAAGAACGTTCGTGCTCCCGCTGCTTTCGCCAATCCGCACCCAGCCATTTCCGACAAGGTAAGGTTCACCGGCACGACCCGATTCAGCTATTGTTTTTGCGCCCCAGGACCGCATTTTGCCGCCGGCGATATGCCGCCACAAATAAGGGTGCAACATCCAATGCTGCATGTACCGGTAAGCCGTCCGGACCGGGCTGCCGAACCATGACGGCACAAAGATGCCTAGCGACGCTACGTTGTCCGGATGCACGTACATGAAACCGAAAATCTCAGGTTCAGGGAAACCCATCGTGTGGATAACGGTTCCGGGTTTCAGCGGTGACCCCGCAGGCAGATCAATCACAATTTTCATGCCCACAGCCCAATCTGAGGCTCGATGACCCGGCGGCATGCCGAACCGTTCATCGAGTTGTTGTCCAGCCCGCCCTGTGGGACCATCGCCGACGACCGTCAAAGCCGACCGTATCTCCATCCCGGGCGTGTAACCCTCCGCAGGGTTGCCATGCTTGTCCACACCCTGATCAACAAGCCGCACACCGACCACTCTGTCCCCCTCGAAGACAAGGTCGGCCACGGGCGAGCCCGGCCAAACCTGGGCGACGCCAATGCTCATAATTTGTGCGCCAATCCACTGCATGAATTGGCCCAGTGAAAACACCATGCCGCCTTTCTTGTGTAGAAACGCCGGAGCCCATGGCAGTTCAAAGGCGCCGTCCCTGAGCAGTCCAATGGCGCCAAAAAGCCTGAGCACCCCGTCGGCAACTTGAATTCCAACCGACCGCCTGCTTGCTCCGACGGGATCGAGCAGATACACGATTTTATCGTCGGTTACGTTTGCGGCCATGGGTATGCCGGCGGCTTCGAGGTCGGGAAACGTCTCGCGCAGTGCGCGCGCTCGAGTTACGAGACCCGAAACGCCGAATCCGATGTCGTCTGCCCGCTCGTAGCAGATTATCTGCAGAGGCTGGCCCGGCACCACGGAACTTTCGAAACGAAACGTGCCATCTTCGCGCACGATCTTCTTCGAGAGCGCGGCGAGAAATCCGGCGGATGCAGGGCCAAACCCGACGCAGACTATGTCAGCGTCGAGCCTTGCTCGATCTGACGTCACAATCTGTTCTGCGGTACTGTTGTCGTGGAACACTTCCGGAGCCATTGCAAATTCTCCGATCGTTCAATACTTTGCCTTTCAAACGATTCGATCCCCGATCCCGAGTTCTTCCCTGCGGGCGATGAAGTCGGACGGGACAGCGCGATGCGGTACAGTGCAGTCCCTGCGACAAACGCCAGTCTCGAGCCGTAACGATTCGGCTGCGTCTGCTTTGCGGTTCATTGCAGCGTTGGTTTTTGACATTTGATCCCGGCCTTCAGAAGCGGTAAACGGCGCGACATAGTGTTCCATGCAGCCGTTGACGTCAACTGCGCGATCATTTCAGTGTCACGGGCCTGTCACTTCATTTCGTGACCTCTTGGCCCTGAAGTCGCTCAGCGCGGCGCAGCCGCAACCGAATGATCGCGGCGAGATAAATGCGCTCGTTCCAAGCTTGGCGCTCCGTCGCGCCGCGCTGAAAGGGGCGACTCCGTCGCCCAACGGGGGGAGAGATGCATGTCGGATCAGCGGCCGAACAATTCGAAGACAGAGGTCACGAAGGATCTGCTGATCCGCAGTTTCCGCGCAGATCATCCAATATCATACTCCAAAGACCGCGCTCTGGTGACAAACTGAGCAAACTCGCAGTCTGAAAATCTTCGCAAATATGATCGAGTTCGCAATATGAGTATCCAGCGCATGCAATCCGGGCCGAGTGAATCTAGCGGGATTCGACATGAAACATTGTGACTTGAAAAATCCATGACCATGTGCCAGATTTTGCGCATCGAAGCGCGGTTCAGGCGCTCGATTGGAGTTCTAGAATCAAAAAAGGAGGTTATTGGAGGTTATGGCAAAGAAACGTAAAAGCAGAAGGGAATCAGATGAAGGTTTGATTCCAATTCCCGCACCCGCGGCCAACGTGGTTGTGTACCGCAATCCCGGCCCAGATGAATGCGATATTGCAGAACATGCGAAAAGAGTGGTCGAACTTAATTCCCTATGGGGAAAGGGCGGCGGAATGGGGTATCTAACTCTCGTTGAATCCGACTTTGATCGGTTGTGGGACGGGGTTGATCGCGGTGATGCGTTTGGGACGGCGTTTTCTGTATTGCCGTTCCTCGGACCGAAATTCGAGCAGTTCGTCGGCCGTATAGACGATTTCATGTTCGGTTGGATAGGTGGCGAGGACCCACAATACGGAAAGGTTCTGTTGCTGCAGATCGTCCCGCGACGGCATTTGGTTGCGATGTTGAACTGATTCCGGCCTCATATCTTTCAGCGCGGCGCAGGCGGAACCAAATGATCAAGGCGAGACAAAGCGTTGGTTGCAGGACCGGCGCTCTGCCGCGCCGCGCTGAACGGTAAACGCAGAAAGAAACCCGGCTCTTCAAGTGGGTGCGGGCGAGAGTGCAGTCGGTTATCTCCGTGGCCACAAAGAAAAACAAGCTTGTGCCATGGGCCAAGAACAACAGGCTGGGGTGGTTCATCGAGGGGCAACCCTGCGAGCCGGTGAGATTCCCGTGTTGGCGCCACGGTCCGAAACATGGCCATTTCAGGTCCTTGTCCACGCCTATGGTTCAATCTTCTCCAATCTAATGTCATCGAACCTCACCGGTGTACCAGCAATTGGACATGCAAAAACAACTGCACGCCCGCTTCTGGGCGGTGTGTTGTCTTCGATACTGAGTGTCCATGATCGAGGTTCATTGGTCCCGTGCGGCCATGCTTTGCCTCTTACGCGCCATGTGTTGTCGTTCACTTTTGCGATTTCGAGCCGCAGCCACAGCCATTCGCCCGGCTTCCAATCAAAGGGAACGCTCACCTTTACTTCATCTCCTTTGTGCAGTCCGACTTCTTTCCGCCCCGGGCTTACTTGCAAGCGATACCCGGCTGCGCCATTCAGGCCAACAGCGAATGTCGGATATCGACGTCCTTTGGCAGTGCCGAAAACTCGGGCTGAAACAGAAACGTTGCCGATAGTTGGGGGCCCGAACAGCAGGATGTAACTGTCCACGGGCGCATCAGGCGACTCGATGAACCTGTTGCCGTCTTGCTCGCGAACCGCGAAGTTGCCCTCGACAGGCGTGAATTCTGCTGGCAGTTTGCCGACAGGCGAATTTTGAAAGTCGGTTTGAAAAACGGTCTCACCCAGAACGCGGGATTCGCAAGCCAACAGACTTGCCGCAAGTGACAACGCCATGGACAGTTTCATTTCAAATCAGATACCAGTCGGCCCGGCAATCGTGCATGATTCTCGTGCCCGAGGCAAACCTCTCCAATTCGTGTCAAATCGCGAAGAGGTTGTTCGATGATAACCGGAACAAACGAAAGAGCGCCAACAAATCATCGGTAGAAAAATGAGGTTGCGGCGAATTTTCGACATGGTAGAGCGCCGTAACTTGTTTGATCCTCAACAGGCTCAGAACAAGGGCCGCGTAGTTGACCCACTGCGCCCCTCATGAATGGGCGGAAGTGCAGTCCCACGCATACGCCGCCCCAAGCGCGCTGCGAGCTTGCGGCACGTCATACACAAGCCTCATAATGCGCCTGCGCATGTTCGCAATTGGCATGGTCGCGCAGAAAACCCGGGGCAATTTGCTTCTGTTGTTGACAGGCCGGGGCGGTTGTTTGCCATTGAATCTGAAAACTGTATGAGGCGCACAGGTTGTTTTTGCGCAGCACTTTTCTTGCTGGTCGCTGCCTCTTCAAGAGCCGCGGCACTCGAAAGGTCTGATGTCGTGTTCATGTATCAAGCCGACGTCCGGACTTATTCAGAGTACGGCGCCACGGTCGTTGCGTGGGGAGGAACGCCTCGCCCGGAAACACTCGAAGCCGCGAAGGGATTGAGGTTTTTCGGCAGCGTGGGAATGGTGACCGAGTTCAGTCGCTACTACGACAGATTCCCCACAAATTACACCGAAGGGCTGTGTCGGGACATCGACGGGCAGCCCGTAAAAGTACCGTGGCTGACCGACCACCAACACCGCGGAATACCCTACTGGTGGTGCTGCAGCCAACAGCCGATTTTCAGACAATACCTGCGCGAGCGCGTAGAGGAAACAATGAAGGCTGGCGCACATGGCCTGCATATTGATGATCACCTGGGAACAGCAGGCGGCTTGTGGCTCGGCATTTGTTTTTGTGATCGTTGCGTCGAAGGCTTCAAGGCGCACCTGAAATCCCTGCCGCCTCAACGCATAAAAGAGCTCGGAGTGGAGGAGCCAGCGGCTTTCAACTTCCGCGAGCAAGTGCGCCAATGGATCAAGGCCGACAAAACCGGGAACCGCAAACCGCAGCAGCACCCGCTGTGGCCCGAATGGACAGTTTGGCAATACCGCGCTGCTGCATCTTTCATGGAAGAACTCCACGCCCTGGCAAACCAGATCGCACAACGCCACGTGCCCATGGGCGCAAACGCAGGATTGCTCTGGGCCGGACATCTGTCAGATTACAAAGCACTCGACCTTTTCAGCGCGGAGACAGACCATCACGCCTCGGCCAGACGTTTCTCTGATCTGCCCGTGTTTGCGTACCGGCTCGCAGAGGCTGTTGACCGCCCATATGCGGCAACCGCCAGCGGCGGTGATTGGGCATTTGTGAAGGAAAACAATTCGCACAGACTCGTGCAGGGCTGGATCGCGCTCGCGTATGCTTCAGGTCAACTCTTCATGGCGCCGCATCGACAGTGGTGTTACACGCCCGAAAAAGGCACGCACTGGTACACCGGCCCAACCGATGTTTACGCGCCGCTCTACAGGTTCGTGCGCGAACATGCGGACATTTTCGACGGCCACGAAACAGTGTCAGACATTGCAGTTGTTTTGCCGCACCGCGCCTACATGCGGACTCCAAACCAATGCCAGGAACTTTGCGCAAAGCTCGCAGCGGCGAATCTGTCGTTCCGCATCCTGCTCGCAGGCGACGACATTGTTGACCTGCGCCTCAGAGCGGAAGACATCAGCCGGGAAAAAGTGCTGTTGGTAGTGGATCGGTCAGCACTGCTCGACACAGACAGGAAACTTCTTGAGGCGCATTCGAAGGACAGAGTTGTTGTTACGGATGTGGATCATGCTATTTCAGCGACGCAGCCCGCTGTGCGTGTCCAATCACCAGCCCCGGTTAGGATCTTGCCACGCGCGCGAGCCGGCGAGGCCGTGGTTCACGTCTTGAATTACGACTATGACGCTGCTTCGGACACCCTCCGTGAACTGAGCTCGGTAAGGCTAAAGATCGATCAGGTCAAACTCGGGATTTCGCCACAATGTACCGTTTCGTGGGTGCCTTTTGGCGGCAGAGAACAACAGTTGAAAATCGAAGATGGACATGTGGTCCTGCCAAAACTGAATCTGTGGGGCATCCTCGTTTTGAAGTCCAGAATCTGAGTCATGGGACGATTTTGAGTACGCGCGACAGTCTTTTCGGACCATTCGCTGAACAGCAAATTTTGTCGTTAACTGAACAATGAGTCGATTCACCAATATTGTATCCCGCCACGAAAGGCCGCTGGCCATGCCAATTCTTGCGTATCCGGGAACCCGGCTAATAAACGCCACAGTGCGCGATATTGTGACCGACCCGGTCAAACAAGCCTCGGCTCAGTTGGCGCTGCACAAGCGTTTCAACACTGAGGTCCTCCTCGCCGCGATGGATTTGAGCGCCGAAGTCGAGGCATTCGGCGGCAAACCGGTCATATCGGATTGGGAAGTGCCCGCCGTCCCCGGTCGTGTTGTCACCGACGCGACCCAGGTGCGCGAGTTGGCAGTGCCGGCGCCGGGCGCCGGCCGCACGGGCGTGTATCTCGAAGTTGTCCGGCTGTTGCGGCAGGCCGCGAAAGACGCGGTGATTCTTGGCGGGATGATCGGCCCGTTCTCACTTGCTGCACGACTTTATGGCGTGAGTGAAACACTCCAGTTGACGATCGAGAACACCGACCTGCTGAATGCTTTGCTCGAGAAAAGCACCAAATTCCTGACCGCGTATGCATTGGCTTTCAAGGCCGGAGGCGCCGATGGCGTCATCATGGCAGAGCCAACCGCAGGATTGTTGTCTCCGAGAGCGTTGCGTGACTTTTCTTCTGTCTGGGTCAGGCGCATCGTCGATGGTGTGGAAGACTCCAGCTTCACTCTGGTTTATCACAGTTGTTCAGTGAAACTTGTGCACCTCGAGGCGGCTGTCGAGTCAGGCGCAAAGGCATTTCATTTCGGCGCGCCGATGGACATACCGGCGGCTCTGAACCGAGTCCCGCAAGGTCTGATAGTGTGCGGCAATTTGGATCCCACGAACGTATTTTACAGACGTACACCGACCGAGGTCGAAACCGAAGTCAGGAGGCTGCTCGCTGCGACCACCGGACATCGTAATTTTGTGCTCTCATCAGGATGCGACATTCCACCCCGCACACCGGTGGAGAACATAGAGGCGTTTTTCAGAGCCGCGCATGCAGGGTGATACCGGGCAAAACTCCAAATAACTATATTGAGAAATCGATCGTTTTTGCGAAGATTTTCAGGCTGCGAGTTTGCTCAGTTTGTCACCAGAGCGCGGCCTTTGGAGTATAATATTGGATGATCTGCGCGAATACTGCAGATCAGCAGATCCTTCGTGACCTCTGCCTTCGAATTGTTCGACCGCTGATCCGACTTGCATCTCTCCCCCCGTTGGGCGACGGAGTCGCCCCTTTCAGCGCGGCGCGACGGAGCGCCAAGCTTGGAACGAGCGCATTTATCTCGCCGCGATCATTCGGTTGCGGCTGCGCCGCGCTGAGCAGCCTGCCAGATTGACACTCTGAAATCGTGCCTTAGAGTTGGCGCATGAGATCGATCCGGAGTATTGGGAATAGATCGTTGCACAGCGGTGTGCGGTTATTCGCTATCACAAGCCTTTTTTGTGCCATCCAAACATCGCTTGGCGTTGTTTACCAATGGTATCCAGACCAAACGGCAGAACCCACCCACATTTTCGCCGGCTGGCCAACAGCATGGAATCCCCTGGCGGGTGTGAATGACAACCGCGGTGATGTCAGCACACCCGCGCTGGATTTCGTGGGTGATTCCTCGAACCCCGGCGGCTACTGGGCGGCCAACTCGAGTTATGTTTTCTTCCGAGTTCGAGTCGGTTATTCAGGTTCCACAACTCCCACGAAAACCGACATGAACGGCGTGGTTCACGTGCTCATCAACAACGATGCAGACGATCTGCCTGACTGGGGATTCACTTTCGACCTTAACGGTGGCGATTACTACCGACATGGTTTGGAGCTTACTTTTTTGCCGAGTGGTACTTATTCCGCTTGGAGTAGCATCGCAATGGATGACAACGACAAGAACAGCGGGCAAAAGGGTATCGGTGATTTCGACGGGATAGAGAATAATCCGTGGTACAGCTACCAAGGGCACGGCTTTGTACGGACGGTTACGCAGGCCGGCGTGGTCCAAGGGGCGGAAACAATGTTTATCGATTTCGCGGCTTCGAAAGTGTTTCTCACTTCTGTCGTAAACAATTCGGGTGGTCAAACTTCGTTTGATCCGAACTCACAGACGTGGAAAGTACAGTTCGCGACCATATACAGTAAGAATGACCATAACACGCTGAATTACGACATCGCAGGCGGACATTCGCTCACGGGAACGATAGGATCTGGCAGTTGGAGTTCCGGTTTTACTCCCGTTCCTGAGCCGCAAGAGCTCGCATTCGCGAGCGCCGTGTCGCTTGGATTATTCGCTTTACTCACGAAACGGTCATCCCCACATCACCTTACACAATCGAAGGGCTGAAGGCCCGGTCTATCAGCGATTTTTTCGCGGGCTTCGCACAGCGACATCACAGAATTTGACCGTCGATCGCAGACTCTGTGATTGTTCGATTGTGTTCCTTTGCAAGGATTCACTTCTCCATGCGAATTCCACTGTTCGGCGTGGGCGACTAAGTCGCAGAAGATGTTTCCCAGCCCGGCGGTGCAGAGCTTTCTGATCAACGGGCGAAAGCACCGCGTCTTTGGGCGTCGGACAGCTTTGGTTTCGGCTACGCCGGGCTGGATTGTTACATTGCGAAATCGATCATATTTGCGAAGATTTTCAAACTGCGAGTTGGCTCAGTTTGTCGGTATCTGCTTCTCTGGCAGCGACTAGTGCGGTCACCACAGTGCGGTCTTCGAAGTGTTACATTGGATAGTCTCAGAACTCCTGACCCCCGAGGCTGTGACTTCAACTGCCGTGGAATTTTCCTGATACCACCGCGCCTGTAGCAGTATTGGAAATCAATGGGTTACACGCGGAATCCATCGCTTGGTGGTTTCAGGAACGGGGTCAGACTAATTCCACGGCCTCAGGAGACCTGAGTCTGCCCGGAACCAAATATGGGGACAGACACTGAGTATCTGCGACCGGACTATTGACTCCGCCGGACCAGACCAAGCACCGGTCGGGTGGTCCCAGCCGGCTGTGGCACGCGGATATGGGGACAGACACGAAATTTAAGCAAGCGGACTTTTGGGCCGGTGGACCTGACCAAGCGCGGGTCGGGCGGTAGAGGCGGGCTCGGCGCCCAGATATGGGGACAGACACGATGTCCGATGTGCCGAACAGGAACGTTCAACGTGAAACGTTCAACTCTCAACTTTTAACGGGGTGACGGAAAGGGCGCATGGTGGCCGGGATATGGAGACAGACACGCAGTTTAAGCAACCGGACTCTTTACCCGGCGGACCTGAGCAGGCGCGGGTCGGGCCGTCCAAGCCGGCGGGGCGCACAGACATGGGGACAGAGACCATGTCGGGTATACCCGATATGGTGACAGACACGATACCCGGTATACCGATCAGGAACGTTTAACGTCCAACGTCCAACTCTCAACGTCCAACGGGGTGCCCGAAAGGGCGCATGGCGGTTGGGATATGGGGACAGACACGGAATTTGGACGCCCGGACTCTTGACCCGATGGACCTGAGCAAGCGCCGGTCGGCGGTCCAGGCTGGCTGTGGCACGCGGATATGGGGACAGACACGAAATTTAAGCAAGCGGACTTTTGGGCCGGTGGACCTGACCAAGCGCGGGTCGGGCGGTCGAGACGGGCTCGGCGCCCAAATATGGGGACAGACACGATGTCCGATATACCGATCAGGAACGTTCAACGTCCAACGATCAACTCTCAACTCTCAACCGGGTGACCGAAAGGGCGCATGGCGGTTGGGATATGGGGACAGACACGGAATTTGGGCGACCGGACTCTTGACCCGATGGACCTGACCCAGCGCCGGTCGGACGGTTCCAGCCGGCGCGGGTGCCCAGATATGGGGACAGACACGATGTCCGATATACCGGTCAGGAACGTTCAACGTGAAACGTTCAACTCTCAACTTTTAACGGGGTGACCGAAAGGGCCATGGCGGGCAGGATATGGGGACAGACACGGAATTTGGACGACTGGACTCTTGACCCGATGGACCTGAGCAAGCGCCGGTCGGCGGTCCAGGCTGGCTGTGGCACGCGGATATGGGGACAGACACGAAATTTAAGCAAGCGGACTTTTGGGCCGGTGGACCTGACATGGGGACAGACACGATGTCCGATATACCGATCAGGAACGTTCAACGTGAAACGTTCAACTCACAACTTTTAACGGGGTGACGGAAAGGGCCATGGCGGGCGGGATATGGGGACAGACACGGAATTTGGACGACTGGACTCTTGACCCGATGGACCTGAGCAAGCGCCGGTCGGCGGTCCAGGCTGGCTGTGGCACGCGGATGTGGGGACAGACACGAAATTTAAGCAAGCGGACTTTTGGGCCGGTGGACCTGACATGGGGACAGACACGATGTCCGATATACCGGTCAGGAACGTTCAACGTGAAACGTTCAACTCACAACTTTTAACGGGGTGACCGAAAGGGCGCATGGCGGTTGGGATATGGGGACAGACACGGAATTTGGGCGGACGGAGTCTTGACCCGATGGACCGGAGCAAGCGCCGGTTGGGCGGTCCAAGCCGGGCCGGGCGCCCAGATTTGGGGACAGACACGATGTCCGATATACCGGTCAGGAACGTTCAACGTGAAACGTTCAACTCTGAACTTTTAACGGGGTGAACCGAAAGGGCGCATGGTGGGCGGGATATGGGGACAGACACGGAGTTACGGTGATACGTATCACTGGGCTTTTCATGACGGTACTGTGGAGTCGGTATCTGCAGTGCCTGTATTTTTTTTGAGGAGGCGTGAGCCGGGGCAGGGGACGAAGTCGAAGCAGATATTTCCCAGCCCGGCGGCGCAGAGATTTCTGATCAACGGGCGAATGCACCGCGTCTTTGCGCGTCAGGGGACTTTGGTTCCGGCTACGCCGGGCTGGGAAATATGCGGTAAATATGCGGTCCCAGAAATCACACCGGAATGAAGCTTTGGGTGCTTGGTGCGGTGAAACGATGAGCTTTCCGGGCCAAGGACTCACGTCCGAGCAACGGCTTCTTGCACCTGGACGACTTCTGCGCCGATTTTCGGGCGTTCACCCTTGTGCCACCAGAGAACCAACGCGCTGGCAATGTAAATGCTCGAATATGTCCCGGTCAGAATGCCCACCAAGAACGTGAACGCAAAATCGTTCACAGCACCACCGCCGAACAAATACAGTGACACGGTTGCGAGAAAGACTGTGCCGGAGGTGATAATCGTTCGGCTCAGGGTTTGATTGAGCGCCTTGTTGATTATGTCCGTAAACGATCCGCGCACGCCCAGCTTCAGGTCCTCGCGGATGCGGTCAAAGATAACAATTGTGTCGTTTATGGAGAACCCAATTATGGTCAGCACCGCTGCCACAATCGGTGCGCTCATTTGCCGGCCCGAAATAAAGAACCAGCCCAGTGTCACCAGAATGTCGTGCACGAGTGCAATGACCGCCCCAACCGCAAAAGAGAACTGGTAGCGGAATGCCACGTAAACCAAAATGCCGAACATCGCCAGAAGTGATGCTACAATCGCCGAAGTCTGTATCTCGCGGCCCGCCGAAGCGCCCACCTGATCGAGCGATATGCGCTCGAATCCGGCCTGCGGGAACCGGGTTCTGAGCCCTTCATAGACCTTGTTACCGCTGCCGGCCTCGGTGGTGATCTGAAGGCTTTCGTGGCCGGTGGCAGGGTCTTTCTGGTATTGGATCATCGCCTCGCTAAGTCCCAATTCTCTAATTGCACGGCGTATCTCTTCGACCTCAACCTTCTGTGCAAATCTGATTCCCTGCCTGTCACCGCCGGCGAAATCCACGCCCAAAACATCTCGTCCACGGTAAATCCCATATGCGTTGCCGATCAAAATGATCGACCACGAAACAGCAAATGCGATCTTGGCGTATTTCATGAAATTGAATTTGGTGTTGTGAATCAATTGCAACATCGGGAATCCCTTTAGCCACCCGCGAGCGAGTAACCAGTCAAAAACCAGCCTGGTTACCACCAAGGATGTGAACATGTTGACTATCAAACCGATCGTCAGCGTCACACCAAACCCTTTAACCGGACCCGTCCCTTTGAAAATCAAGATAATCGATGAAATCAACGTCGTAAGGTTCGAGTCCAGGATTGTCCCGAACGCCTTGCTGTAGCCCGATGCAAGTGCGCCTCGGATTGACTTGCCGGCTGCAAGCTCTTCACGAATGCGCTCATAGACAAGCACGTTCGCGTCAACAGCCATGCCTATCGTAAGCACAATACCCGCAATGCCAGGAACAGTAAGCGTGGTGCCCAATGAACACATCACCCCCAGCAGAATTACTATGTTCAGCAATAGCGCCACATTGGCGACCAGTCCCGCAAAAAGGTAGTACACGAGCATAAACACCACGACTGATGCGGCGCCAATGATCGAGGCTTTTATTCCGCTCTGGATTGCGTCCCGGCCCAGCGACGGATCAACGCTGCGCTCCTCTTCAAGCTGTACAGGCGCCTCGAGAGGGTTCTGCAACACATTTGCCAGTTCGTATGCTTCACGTATGTCAAAGTCCCCCGAGATTTCGCACGAGCCCCCGAGAATCGGTTCGTTGATGCGCGGCGCCGAGTACAATTCGCCGTCCAATACAATCGCCAAAAGCCGCCCCACGTTCTCCCGTGTAATGTCAGCAAACAACGCTGCGCCCTCACTATTGAACCGCAGGCTGATCTTCGGCATCCCTGTCACAGGATCAGCAAACACCCCGGATCGCTCGACGTATTTGCCTGTCAGTCCCTTTTCAGGTCCTTTCTTAACCAGATAAACCCGCTCAAACTGCGAATCGGGTTCGCCCGTCCTGTCCCGCTTGCGGTGCCTTTCCCGCAGCAATTCGTAGCCGGGCTCGATGATTCCCTGCCGAACCAGCTCATCGCTTTCCGGATGCACAAGCCGAAACTCGAGGAATGCGGCTTTCTTGATCGTGTTCTTTGCGCTTTCCTTGTCGGCGTCCGACAGGCCGGGCAGTTGGATCAGAATCCGGTTTTCACCCTGCGGCTGAAGAATCGGCTCAGCAACACCGAACCGGTCAACGCGCTTGCGGAGCACTTCGACCGCCTGTTCGAGCGCGTGGGCTTTGTCAGCCACATTCGCCAGCCTGTTCGTATCCATCGACACAAGAAAAGAAGTGCCGCCCTGCAGATCCAGGCCGAGCTTTATCCGCGCCGCCGCCTTCCGCTGGATTTCGTTCAGAATATGCCTGTTCTGATCTGCAGCATCTTGATCGACCAGGGACGGAAAATACTTCGAAAGATCATTGGTGCCGACCGCGGCGAGCAGGATTTGAAAAGGCTGATTCGTGTTTGCCTTCTGCAATGCCAGCGCGCGCTCGACAATCGCGTTGAAATTGGTATCCGTGTACTCGGCTTCCTTGCGGAAAGTCTCGATTAAATCACGGGGCGTGGGCGGATAAATGGACTGGAGAGCCCATGCAACAAGCAGAACCGTGATGACCAAACAGAAACGCCAAACGTTACGACTCATGTCTCAATCTCTAAAGGTTGTTGTTCAGGAGGCACTCGAACCCCCGGCGCGCTCGATCACATCGCTGATCGCGCTCTTCAACATCTCAAGTTTCGCATCGGCAGACCGAATTGAAACTGTCTTGTCCCGGACACTCACAATCACCCCGCATATGCCACTGGCAGTCACAACCTTGTCGCCCGGCTTGAGCGATTTCATCAGTTCCTCGTGTTGTTTTGCCTTCTTTTGCTGAGGTCGCCATATGGCGAAATAAAACATCACTATCATGATGAGCAACAAGCCCATCATTTGCAGCATGGCCGCCCGCGAGTCCTGCTGGACCGCCTGGGCCTGAATCACAGCCAATATAGTACTCATGAGGCACCGGTTAAAAGACGCACACTCTATGAACCTGCCGCCTTTTGGCAAGCACAAGGTTCAGGTACAAACCGTTTTGTTCCTCGCCGTCCCGCTCAGCGCGGCGCAGCCGCAGCCGAATGATCGCGGCGAGATAAATGCGTTAGTTCCAAGCTGTGCGCTGTGTCGCGCCGCGCTGAAAGGGGCGACTTCGTCGCTCAAGGGGGGGGATGCAAAAGTCGGATCAGCGGCTGAGCAATTTGGAGGCAAAAGTCACAAAGGATCTGCTGATCTGCAGTTTCAGCGCAGATCATCCAGTATTATGCTCCAAAGGCCGCACTCTGGTGACAAGTTGAGCAAACTCGCAGCCTGAAAATCTTCGCAAAAATGATCGATTTCTCAATATAAGTATTCAGCGCGGCGCAGCCGCAGCCGAACGATCGCGGCAACACAAAGGCGTTCCTTGCAGGCCTCGCACTCCGTCGCGCCGCGCTGAGATATAATACTCCAAAGACCGCACTGTCGTGACCGCACTGCTCGCTGCCAGAGGATGTTCGGGCATTTTGCGCTAAAACATGGGGACAGACACGATATTTGGCCCGACTCGACGCCAGCGGGCTGGTCACGCCAGAAGGATCGAGGCGCCGGTTAAAATTTCATTTGGGCAATAAACCGGACATTGAAGTTGCGAACGTATTCCGCCATGGAGCCCCGGCTTACCGCGGTCTGTCTGTTGGCGGACCTGCAGCCAAAATGTCGGTTGCACGCGCGCCATGATGCGGAGGCATAAAAAAAAGCGTGTCGGAAATGGGAATTCCGACACGCCACTCGAACAGTTTTTGGCAAAGACTGTCCGGCACGCACTGCGTTGTCGGACGAGTCAGATGAGACGGTTACCGGCCCTTGGGATCGAGATTAACCTTGAGATCTTCAGGCGCCAGGTTGCACTCGACTCCGTTGGGTGGCACGTCAACTTTGGCTATCCAAAGAAGCGCATTGAGAACCACCTTCCGGTAGTCGGGGCCACCCCACAGCTTGTGAGCGTGTCCGCCGGTAAACCCGAAACCGCGTCCTCCGTCCGGCCGTTCATACACCCACATGACATGCTGTGGCTCTTTGTTTTCGAGGACGGCTTTTCGCACGTGAGGGTTGTTGCTGTGAGGGCCGTCCGGTCTGTTGAGCGTTTCAGCAGGAGGGAGGGCACTCAAGATCGGTGTTACACCTTTCATTCCTTCCTGGAAGCGCATGTGGTAATACCACTCGTCGTAAGCCTTGAAAGGTTTCACGCCTCTTGTAACCGGGTGGTCGGGGAATGTTTTAAACTCCGCTTCCCAGAACGGATTAACCGACCAATCAGTTTCGAAGTATCCGCCAATCCATGAAAGGAACTCTTTACCACCTCTGTCTTTGGGGACCTCGACAGCGTAGTGAATGCAGCCGAGCCCGACGCCCTTTGCCATCAGGTCGCCGATAACCTTGAGCCGGTCGCCTTGGACAAACGGGTGGCCGCCGCCGCCATCCGAGAACACAGCTATTGCAGCGGCGTCGTTGAACACATTTACGTCCGCGGGCCAACCATTGCTCACAACCACGGTTTGGATTCCCGGAACCGACTCGAGGCAGCGGGCCAGCAGCAAACATCCGGCACGGTGTTCATGCTCGCCCGGCCCATGGCTGGGGCCGCCTGCGACGAGCACGATCTTGCGTGCTGCGGTCAACTGTTTGAGCCGTATATCCTTGAACTGAACTGTCATTGGGGGGCCGGCGTGCAACTGCAATGCCAGAATTCCCGATCGCGCCTGTTTCTGCGGGTCGTTGTCCGTAACATCCACGGTCACGTGCCCGTTGATCTTGTGGATAAGGTGATTTCCCTGAGCGATTACGACATACTCGTTCCAATCGCCCTTGCGGATCGCATCCTGGATTGCTTTCGGATCGCCTGTTGTGCCGACAACCTGCTTCTTGCCGTCGGCGGTCCAGACGACCTTCTCGCCCCGTTCAGCCATTATCCCGCGGCTCATTCGCTCCTCATAAAGTATGCCGGAATAATGATCGCCAGCCTCGATATCGGCCTGGTAGCCTCCAACCGACCAATTGCCGAAATCCTTGCTGCGGTACTGAATGCCGGAATTGCCGAAACCGCGATCATCGCCGGGAACAATCCGGTACAGCAACCGCAACTCAAAATCGGAGACAGTGCCTCCGCGCCAAATAATGAATGTGTTGCCCTGAGTCGGGTTGTCACGGGTTGTACGACCGGTGATTGCTCCATCCTCGACGGACCAGAACTTTGGATTGCCGTCCCACCCGGTCAGGTCCTTGCCATTGAATATGGACTGGAAACCGTCATCGGCTCCGGCGGCGGCGATTGCATGGACAGCCACGCCAAGTCCAATAATTGCACCAAGCTTAACAGCAGACAATAATCTCGTGGTCATAGAATCTCGACCCTGGTTATGTGTGGTCAAAGGCCAGTGTTCGCTCAGGCCAGTTTTCGTTTCAGAAACTTGAGCCCTTTAACTGCAATGTCTTCGCGGCTGGGTTCAATCTTGCGCCAGATGGCGGCCGCGCGAGCGATCACTTTGACATCTTGCGTGAAGCTTTCTATGACAACGTCGCCGTTGTACTTGACCTTCTTGAGCGCATCAGCAATGCCATCCCAGTCAATGTGATCGTTTCCGGGAGTGCCACGATCACAACCGCAGGCATGGAAATGTCCGAGGAGTTTGCCCACTTTGCGGATTGCCGTTGCCTGGCATTTTTCCTCGATGTTCATGTGGAACGTGTCGTAGTGGATCTTCAACGCCGGGCTTCCGACATCCTTGATCATCCTCAGAGCCTGATCAACCGTGTTGATGAAATCGGTCTCGAACCTGTTGAGCGGTTCCATGCAAATCTCCACGCCGCGCTTGTGGGCGTAAGCGCACAGTTCTTTGAGATTCTTGACCACGGTTTTCCATTGCTGTTTGTACTCTGCCGGTGGCACAGCCTCGGCCCTGCCAACAGAAGAATACACCGGTCCAACCACACGCGGACAGCCCAGTACAACCGCATGGTCAATGCACGCTTTCAGGTACTCCATTGAATTCTTCTGTTGTTCGGGCGTGCCGCGGAGATCGCGGTCGGGCCCCAAACATGCGCAAACTGATCCACAAACAAGACCGGCTTTGTCGAGCTCGGCCTTGACAAAGGCCGGATCGATATGCGCCGGGTCTTCGATCGGGATCTCGACGGTGTCAAATCCCCATTTCTTGAAGGTCTTGAAGAGCTTTGTGCTCGCGTTTGTGAACGGTGAGGTGAACAAGAATGTGTTGATGCCGAATCTCATAGTAATTTCCTGTTTTTTTCTCAGGCTAAGCCAAATAACAGCCATGTCAAAAGATTTCGACCGGCCGGCGCAAGCATGACTGCAAGTCGGGTTTGGATCGATGGCTGAACAGTTGGAAGACAAAATTCTCGAACGATCCGCCGATCCTGGATTTCAGCGCAGATTTTCCTCAGCGCGGCGCATCGGCAACCAAATGCGCGAGGCGTAACCATCGCGCTGGTTGCAGGAATACCGCTGTGTCGCGCCGCGCTGAAAGGGGCGACTTCGTCGCCTTGGTGGGAGATGGGAGTGGGATCAGCGGACCAACGGTTCGGAGGTAAGAGTTTCGAACCACACGCTCATCTGCGGGTTCTGCGCTGATTGTCCGGTATTATACTCCAAAGGCCGCGCTGTCGTAACCGCACTGCTCGCTACCAGAGAAGCAGACACTGCCAAATCTAGAAAACTCGCGCTCTGAAAATCTTCGCAAGTATGATCGATTTCTCACTGTAATTATATGATGGTGATCCGATGCTTTTGATCCGGTGAAATTTCAGGGCAGTGGACACCAAAACTTAAAATCATGTTGATTTTCGAGTTTTCCACCTGCTTATCCTATCTGCAGCGCGCAAGACGCCCAGTCAACAACAAGCACAAGTAACCTTGGCGTGGCTCAGTGCTCGGGGTCGGACTGGGCGGCTCTTGCCAAACAATTATGCGGAAGGAGAAAGCATGAATAACCGGGAAAGATTTGCGACCAGGATACTGTGCGGATCGTTGCTGGTGGGAAACATTGTTCTCATGAACAGCATTGCCGCAGATTTCACGCAAGAAAGTCCGAATGACCGCGCCAAACGGATGGCGTGGTTTGACGGAGCGCGATTCGGGATGTTCATACACTGGGGTGTTTACGCGGTCCCGGCGGGCGAATGGCAGGGCAACAAAAACTACGGCGAGTGGTTCATGGAGGAAACCAAAATGCCCGTGTCCCAGTATGAGAAGTTCGCGCAACAGTTCAACCCAACCAAATTCAACGCGCGCGAATGGGTCCGAATGGCAAAAGACGCAGGCATGAAATACATGGTGATCACAAGCAAACACCACGATGGATTCTGCCTCTGGGACTCCGAATTAACGGATTGGGACATCGGTCGAACCCCGTTCAAGCGCGACCCGTTAAAAGAACTCGCCGAGGCGTGCCGCGAAGCAGGCATCAAATTCTGTTTCTACTATTCAATCATGGATTGGCATCATCCCGATTGGGGCACGCGACGGCAATGGAACGACATTGCCAAAGGCCAGCCCGACATGGAAAGGTACATCGCATACATGAAAGGCCAGCTCAAGGAGCTCATCACCCGATACGGACCGCTCGGGATTCTGTGGTTCGATGGCGAATGGGAAAGCCCATGGACGCATGAGCGCGGAGTGGACCTCTACAACTACGTGCGCAGCCTTCAGCCGGACATCATCATCAACAACCGCGTCGGCAAAGGCCGCTCAGGCATGCAGGGAATGGACAAAGGACAGGGCGTCGGCGACTACGGCACACCTGAACAGGAAATACCCGCAACCGGTTTCGGCCCCGGCGTGTATTGGGAATCGTGCATGACAATGAATAATCACTGGGGCTACAACAAGCACGATCAAAACTGGAAATCCACCAAGACGCTCGTCCAAAACCTCGTTGACTGTGCAAGCAAAGGCGGCAATTACCTGCTCAATATCGGCCCGACGGCAGAAGGTTTGTTCCCAGAGGCAAGCGTTCAACGCCTCGCTGAAATCGGCAAGTGGATGCATGTCAACGCCGAATCCATTTACGGAACCAAGGCCAGCCCGTTCAAGCGATTGCCATGGGGCCGGTGCACGCAAAAGTCCGATGGCAGTTTCACTACGCTTTACCTCCACGTGTTTGACTGGCCCGAGGACGGTCGATTGGTCGTTCCGGGGCTGAAAAACGACGTCGCAAAAGCGTGGTTGTTGGCCGACCCCGACCGAAAGGAATTGGCCGTTACATCAACTTCTGACGCCAAAGTTGTGTCCGTTCCATCCGGGGCACCCGATCAAATTGACAGTGTGGTCGTCCTTCGAGTCCGTGGCCAACCCGAGGTCACGGCTGCCGTCACGGGTCAAAGGCCAGATGGCTCCGTCCACCTCGGCGCCGCCGAAGCAACGCTCCATGGCAACACGCTTCGTTACGAGCCCGATTCAAACAAGCGTTGCATCGGGTATTGGACCGACGCCAACGATTGGGTCGAGTGGGAGTTCCATATTTCGCGCCCGGGAAAGTTTACGGCTGTGGTTGAAACCGCAGCTCAAAGCGACGGCGCAAAGCTCACAATCGAGGTTGGGAATGCAAAACTGGCTTTGGATGTGCCGCAAACAGGCAATTACAGCCGGTTTCAGCGATCTGAAATCGGGCCCATCGAACTCGCCGCAGGCTCGACGCGATTGACGGTCCGCCCCGTTAACACTGGGTGGACACCAGTCAATCTGCGTTCGATCGTGTTGAAACCACGCTAACCGGTCGGCAGCGCCCTGGCCGCAATGTCCGGCCGATACTGCGCGCCTTCGAATCGGATGCGTTCAACGGCTGCATAAGCGGTATCTCTGGCCTCTATGAGAGTTGGCCCCCAGGCTGTGACGCCGAGAACCCTTCCGCCGCTGGTAACAATCTGTCCGTTCGCCATCGCCGTGCCGGCGTGGAAAACTTTCACGTTCGGGAGCTTCGAGGCTTCTTGCAGGCCGCTTATTGGTTTTCCTTTAGCATAAGACCCGGGATATCCGGCCGACGCCATCACAACACAAACTGCATGGGTTTGACTCCAGGACAAGGTCAAGCGATCAAGCGTTCCGTTGATGCATGCTTCGAGCAGTTCAACAAAATCGTTTTGCAGTCTGGGCAGGTACACCTGTGTTTCCGGGTCGCCAAATCGCGCATTAAACTCGAGGACCTTCGGGCCTTCCTTGGTCAACATCAACCCCGGGTAAAGAATCCCCCGGTAATCGATCTTTTCTGCCGCACAGCCGCGCAGCCATCGGCGCACGATCAATTCCTCGGCCAAAACCAATCCGTCCTCGTCAAGGAAAGGTGTTGGTGAGTACGTTCCCATGCCGCCGGTGTTCGGTCCCTTGTCGCCGGCCAGCGCACGTTTGTGGTCCTGGGACGTTGGGAACATACGCGCCGTTTTGCCGTCGCAGAGAACATGGAGAGAGATTTCGGTCCCTGTGAGCAGTTCCTGAATGACGACTCGTTCGCCTGCGGAGCCGAATTTCCTGTTAACGAGGATTTCCTCGATCGCAGCGTCGGCCTGCGCCATGTCGTGGCACACAATTACACCTTTGCCAAGTGCGAGGCCGTCGGCTTTGACCGCGCATCTTCCGCCGAGTGAGGCAGCGAACCGCGAGGCAGGTTCAAACTCTGCGAACACTCCGGCACGAGCAGTCGGGATGCCGTATCTCTCCATGAAAGCCTGGGAAAATGCTTTGGAAGATTCGAATTGCGCGGCTTTGCGGCCGGGTCCCCAAATCCGCAGTCCGTGCTCCTGGAACAGATCGACTATCCCCATTGCAAGCGGGTTATCCGGGCCAACGACTGTGAGGTCGGGCTTTCGCTCGAGGGCGAACTTGAGCAAAGCCGGCAGGTCTTCAGCGCCGAGAGGCACGCATTCGACCAATTCCCCGTTGCTTGCGAGGCGTTCTTGTCCAATGCCGGCGTTTCCGGGCGCGCACCAAATTGCCCTTGGATGAGGCGATTGTGCCAGTTTCCAAACGATGGCGTGCTCGCGCCCGCCAGAGCCAATCACGAGTATGCGCATTTGATCAGGATGGTTTGTCCGCGTTCGGCGGAATTTCGTCGTCAGCTCCTGCTTCCCCAAGGCATTCGTCGATCCGACGGCCCACCTCGGTATCCCGGAACTCGCGCAGCTTTTGCCGGGTCGCATCCAATTCCTGAAGCAACACCTGCGCCGTGCGTGTGACAAGGTCCTTGCCGAAAGCCGGATTCAGCTCGGCCTGCCGCCGCAACGCTGATGCACGAAACGATATGATCTCGGTCGTGTCAACCGACCTTGCACTGTATTGCCAACGGTAGGGTGCGATCAGCCATGCCCAGCCAAGAGCATCGCCCGGCCCAAGCATGCGCAACACAACAACGCCGCGCCCGGGAACAAACGTCTCGATTGCAACTTTCCCCCTGTGCACGATCTGCAACTCCTCGGCTTCCTGGCGCTCGCGGAAAATCAGCTCGCCCACACCGTAGCGACTCAGGCTTGCTGTTTCGGCAACAATTGGAACGAATTCCGGCGCCAGACCTTCCCAAAAATGACTCGCAAGAATGATGGATTCGATTGTTTCCATAATCGGGTGAAAAATTCACGACAATGACTCTCAAAATGCGTCATCAAAAAAACGTCAAGTTGAGTAACAACATGACGCTAATGACATGAATTGTCCATGCTCAACATCTATTGGCCAACGCTTGGCTTTTATGGGCTACCAACGGAAACCGCACCACCTCACAAACCGAAGAAACTCAGCGTGGCGCAGCCGCAACCGGATGATCGCCGCGATGATCCAGTCTTGGCTGTGCCACACTGCAAATTGTCGTGCCCCAAAAATCAATCAGCCTTAAACTGTCCTCAAGTATGAAGCCTCGATCCGCATTGCTCTCGTCGAAGATTTGCACTGTAGCCGCTTTCGCGATCCTATTCCTCCATGCACCGCCACCGACTTTGGCCGCTGACCAGGCTGGCCGGTCGCTCGCCGCACAGTACCCTGGCGATCGGGGAATTTCGAGAGATGCACGTGTTCTCTTCGCAGAGGATTTCGAGTCGGGCACACTTGATGACATTGCGAAGCGGTGGGGAGAAATGAGCAACAAGGACGGGAAACCGATGGCATTGGTCGAAGACGGGCCCCCGGGAACGCAGGGCAAACGCGCGCTTCGGGTCACAGCAGAGCTCGCCAACAACACCGGCGGGCACTTGTACACAAGGCTGTCCCGAGAGGTTGACAAGGCCTACGCGAGGTTCTACGTCAAGTTCCCAGCCCCGCACTCGTACATCCATCATTTTGTAACTCTGGGCGGTTACCATCCTTCCACGCGCTGGCCCCAAGGTGGTGCCGGAGAAAGACCAAAAGGCGACGACCGCATCACTGTCGGGATCGAACCAACCGGTGATCATGGGCGGTTCGAGCCGCCGGGTATTTGGAATTTTTACGTTTACTGGCACGAGATGAAGCGGTCTGCCGACGGACGTTACTGGGGTAATTCCCTTAAACCGATCAAGCCCGCCATTGTCCCGCGCGACCGCTGGCAATGCGTCGAGATCATGATCAAGCTCAATTCCACGCCAACGGAACCCGACGGCGAACTGGCTTTGTGGCTTGACGGCGCGCCTGTTGCACATTTTTCCCGCGGCGCGAGACGCGGGCCATGGACCGGCATGGGATTCGCCCTCGACGACGCCAGCGAACCATTCGAGGGTTTCAGATGGCGGACAAGCCCGGACTTGAAACTGAATTTCTTCTGGCTGCTTCATTATGTGACGGTCAATGCAGCGCGGCAAAATCGAGTCGAAACACCTGAACCGACCAACACCGTGTTGTTCGATCATATCGTGGTTGCAACGGACTACATCGGCCCAATCGCGCCCTGACCCGCTGATTTCACCGACACGCCGACCAAAAACATCCAAAGCTTCAGTCCGGTGAGACTTCCGGGGACAAGCTGACAAGCTGACAAAGTCGCCAGTGTTTGAATTTGACCCGGCTTCCAGTTCGGGCCAGACTCAATGCCTAACAGAGTGAACAGCAGGTTCGAAAAAAAATTGCGACAATCGGGCGGATCGTTCCTTGCCATTGATTTTGAAACGGCCAACCATGATCCATGCAGCGCCTGTGCCGTCGGCCTCGTCCGGGTTCAGCAAAATCAGATCGTATCTCGAAAGTCTTTCCTGATCCGACCTCGAACCACCAATTTCTATTTCTCCTATTTGCACGGGATAACATGGGAAACGGTGAAATCGCAACCAAGTTTCGCCGAGCTCTGGCCGGAGCTGAGCGCGTACTTTGGTGACGTCGAGTTCGTCGTGGCGCACAACGCGCGGTTTGACAGGGGCGTGCTGGCAGCCTGCTGTTGTGAGGCCGAGGTCAGCATGCCGGAACTGTCGTTTGTTTGCACAATGGTTCTCGCAAGGCGCTTGTGGCATATCCACCCCACAAAACTGCCCGACGTATGCAGGCGATTGGGCATCCCGCTCAACCACCACGACGCCGCATCTGACAGCGAGGCGTGCGCCAGAATAATGATCCACGCCATGCCACATCTGAACCCTCCCAACACTCTCCATTGAACTGCCCCGGCGCCGCAAAACAGCTATCGAGCTGCACTCGACGGCCCAGTAACACCCTCGATCACAGCTACAGCCGCAGCGTGGCTCTCTGTGTGTGTCAGGCTCAGGTGCACAACTTTTCCGCCCATTTCCTCGAGTAGTCTTGCGCCCTTGCCGTGAAAAACGACGTATGGCTGGCCCGATTCACGCCTGAGCACTTCGATATCCTGCCAGCCAAGACGCGGTCCTATGCCGGTGCCGAAAGCTTTTGAAACTGCCTCCTTGGCCGCAAAACGGGCTGCCAGATGGGGATTCGGGTCCGCAAAGTTCTTGCAATACCGGATTTCCTCCTCCAAAAACAGTCGCTTCAAGAAACGATCGCCAAAACGCTCGCACGCTCTGGCAACTCGGGCAACCTCGACAAGGTCAATTCCCACCCCAACAATCATTGCGGTCTCCTTCACCCCTTGTAAGACTGGATCAGAGCCAGCATCTCGCGCACCGCTTCGGCCAGACCCACAAACACAGCCCTGCTAATGATACTGTGACCGATGTTAAGCTCGACAAGGTGCGGCACCGCAAACAAATGACGCAGGTTCGCGTAGGTCAGTCCGTGACCTGCATTGACACGCAACCCGAGGGCATGCGCCCTCCGCGCAGCAGTTATCAGCCGGCCCAGTTCAACATCGCGTTTCTCCGGGTCTGCAAAACTGTTCGCAAACGATCCCGTATGCAACTCGACGAACTGGCTGCCAACCCTTGCCGCAGCTTCTATTTGCTCGATATCCGGCGAAACAAACAGGCTCACCTGAATACCCCTCTGGTTCATGCGCCGCCGTGTCTCGGCAAGAGCGCCTTCTGCGCCCAAAACGTCCAGACCGCCTTCGGTCGTAACCTCCTGTCTGCGTTCCGGGACGATACAAACTATGTCCGGCTTCAACCGCAACGCGATTTCAACTATCTCGGGGGAATTTGCCATTTCAAGGTTCAACCGGGTTCGTACTACTTCGCGAAGTTTCCAAACGTCCCGGTCTTGTATGTGGCGGCGGTCCTCCCTGAGATGCACTGTTATGCCGTGCGCACCGGCGCGCTCACACTCGAGCGCCGCTGACACCGGGTCGGGTTCGCCAAAAGATTGCCCCCTGTACCGCGCCTCGCGAACAGTGGCAACGTGATCGATATTGACACCGAGCTTGAGCATTTGGTTCCTGATTAACGTCCTGGTGCAGGCGGTCGCGGAACAGCCCTGTTTCCCGGAGTGGTGCGCACCGCGGAAGACCGCGCCGGAGCCGGATTGGTCACAGCCGACTTTGTGCGATCGAGCAAGAGAAACGACTGGTTTATCTTGGGTGTGGTGATCCTCGGGAACCCGGGGTCTTCCAGCCAACGCGCGAGCAAAACCAGTTCCAGGCTCGTGAACCCTACCGATGAGGACCGCAAAAGATTCAGCTCGGTCGGCCCGGCGCAGGTGATCTCTGTCACCGCATTGTCCATGTGCCGAAAGACGTTGGTGTCGGCCAGCCACAATCGCACGGCGCTGTTCGTGGGCAACGACTCGTAACCGGCGATCATCCAGTAAACCTCTTTCATCCTGCGCCAGTCATCGACCCGGACCTGGCTCAGTTCCCAATCGTAATACAACAGATTTGTCCGTCCGATAATTTGCGCGTACAACTCTTGCGGAGCGGGTACAACCTTTGGCGCGGGCGGGAAAATCCCGGCCATCACAAACCCTTTGTCGGCTGTGGGCGCTTGTTGGATGAACGGCTCGGCAATCGGCAGACGGCGCCACACGTGCCTGAGCTTGTTCGTATCTGAATCGATGAACGCTTGCCTCGTCCAATAAAGGTGGTTCGTCGCCACAGAAGGCAGGTATCGTACCAGCCGCTGCAACGAGTTGCTCATGTCCTCCATTTCCCACGCCATGTACGTGCGGTAGGGAATGTCGGCTTGACCCCAGACAAAAAGCTGATTGGGAACAGATTTCACGCCACTTTCTTTGACCCACTGCTGCGAGCTCAGCCACGGCCTGAGCCCCTGGATCGCCGTAAACGAAACCAGCGGCTCGCCTATTGTGTTCGTCGGTATCCGCCATGGCTCGACACGAAAACCCGGCGGACGTGAATAGGTCATCTGCGCTGCGGTGCGCAGGTTGGGACCGCGACCAACGACTTTCAGTTTCGTCTCGGGCCACGCAATTGTGCGCGACCAATTCAGCAACTCCGCGGCTCTCTCGAGGTCAGCTTCGATGGCAAGCCATGCCTCTCTGTCAGGCTGGAGAGGACGCCCTTCCGACTTGATTCTGGCAAGCCACGTCGTTGACACGCTCTGGGTCCCGCTGCCCCATGACAGAAGCACCCAGTTGCCGGCTCCCAATACCCGCATCATGCAAGCTGTCCCATCCCATCTGGCCTCGATTCCTTTGCACCCTTCAAATTGCACCTCCGATGGCGCACCGGCTCCAAGCATGCCAAGCGCTTTCTGCAAGTTGGCAAACCAAAGGGATGCCCGCTCCGGCGGCAACTTGATCGCAAGATCAAGCTGCACAGAACGGCCAGCAACATCCGGCGAAACCAACCCGACCGATTCATGGTCCAGAATGTCCCGGATCAACGGCGCAAGCAGCGAAGTGTGATCGCCGCCCCCAACACGTGCATTGGCCGGAACAAAATTGGTCGCAGCCCGCGCAAATTTCTTCACCACATCGTCAACAAGGTTGCGAGTTGATGGTTCTGCAAGGACCTTTTGCAAACGAGTGGCGTTGGTGTTTCCAGACAGCGATGCAGCGCCAACAAAATGCCAGCTTGCCAAAGGCCCCGTTTTCTTTGGTCCCGATTGCCCGGTGCCTGTTCCCAAAATGCCGGACGCGTTGCGGACGTCGCAACCGACAACCACAAACATGAACAGCACAGCGAATTGAATGCAGCGTGTCATAGCGCGCTCTTTTGAATGCCAGATAAAACCGCGATTAGCAAACTGAAACAGCACCAGCCCAGCCCACCCTCAGACAGCTCGTCTGTACTTCCATCTTGGGAAATCTGCGCAGCAGTCGCAAATCAGCAGATTGTTCGAGACCATTGTCGCCAAAAACTCGTTCACGCGTCCAAATTCATCTCCGCCGTGGGCGGCGAAGTCGCCCCGTTCGGTGCGGCGCGGCAGAGCACAGAGCTTGCAACTAACGCCCTTTGTCTCGCCGCGGTCGTTCGGTTGCGGCTGCTGTGCGGGGCGCGACATCGGATTCCTTGACCCCATGTGCCCGGACCGTTACTCTCTGAATTCACATTTGATGAGGCGTTCTTGGATCAACATCATCGCCGCCACAACCGTGGCGGGTATCTCGGGTGCATGGGCCGCAACAACAGCCAATGGTCTCGTTGCCATCGTAAACGACGAGGCCATTACATGGAAGGAAGTGGCGCAGCAAGCCGCCATGGCGGTCGAGGCGCGCATGGCTTCCCTTGCCGGCAGGTCCGCAAAACTTGAAGAAGAGATCAAAAAAGCCCAGCAGGACGCACTCGAAATGCTCGTGCAACGCAAGCTGATCCTGCACGAATTCAAACAGGCGGGATACAACCTGCCCGAGAGCCTGATCGAAGACAGGGTGCGCACAAGGCTTCGCGAGAGATGGGGCGGCGACAGAGCCAGCATGACACGCGACCTCCAAAGCCGAGGTATGACCTTCGAGAAGTACCGCCAAATGATCCGAGAAGAAATCATTTGGGAGGCAATGCGCGTCAAGAACGTAGCCCGCGAAATCGTCATTTCACCTCACAAAATCGAAAAGTATTACGCGGAAAACCTCGACAAGTTCAAGGTCGCCGACAGTGTCAAACTGAGAACCATCATGCTTGCAAAACCCGCGTCGGGTTCACCAGAACAAGCTCGCCGCCGCGCACTCGAAATCCTCAGGAAACTCGACGAGGGCGTGCCTTTTGCAGAACTCGCCGGCGTTTATTCCGAGGACAGCTTCCGCAACCAGGGGGGCGACCGCGGCTGGGTCGAGCTGGAACGTGAACATTATCAACCGGCGCTCGATCAGGCCATCCGCGCTCTCAAGCCCGGCGAGCACAGCGGAGTTGTGGAAACCGACAGAGCGTTCTGGATCGTTCTGGTCGAGGATTCCCAAACAAGCCATGTCCGTCCGCTTCCGGAAGTCCGGGCCGAAATCGAGCGCACTTTGATCGAACAGGAGAGAAACCGACTCGAAAAAGCCTGGATCGACCGCCTTAAATCCAAAGCTTTCATTCGGTACTTTTAGCGAGGCTTCGCCTCGGACCGGTCAACCCGGAGATCTGATCGACTTTCCTCAGGATACGCTCAGCGCTGCGCAGCCGGAACCAAATGCGCGAGGCGTAAAAACTGCGCTGTTTTTTTGGTTTGCACAGTTTCTATTGGTGGGTATTTTCATCACGTAACCAACCAGAAATAAGCCATGTACTTCGGAGTCGATTATCATCCTGAGCATTGGGTTTACCCCTACGCTGGTACATCTGAAGAACCAGAGGCCCGCTGGGAACGCGATGCCCAGCTCATGGCAGCAGCCGGCGTCAACGTCGTCAGAATGGGCGAGTTCTGCTGGGGTCTTTACGAGAAAGATGAGGGTAAATACGACTTCGAATGGATGCGGCGTGTCATGGACATAATGAAAAAGCACAATATACAGGTTGTGCTTGGCACGCCAACAGCCGCGCCACCACTTTGGCTGGCTCACAAACACCCCGAAATACTCCCTCTTGACGAACAAGGCCTGACTCTGCACGAAGGCACACGACATGCATATTGCATGAACAGCGACGTGTACTGGGACTACTCCAGAAAAATCATAACGGCGCTGGCAGGAGCACTCGGCACTCACCCGCAATTGATCGCGTGGCAAATCGACAACGGCATCGGAGGCCATCGCACCGAGTTCTCGTTCAATGAAGAATCCAAGCACGACTGGCATGCATGGTTGAGAGCGAAGTACGAGACCATTGACCGCCTGAACGAGTGTCTCGGGTTGAGGTTCTGGGGCCAGGTCGTCAGCCGGTGGGAAGACGTCCCTATGCCCATGATGGCACCGACAGTCCACAACCCGGCTTTGGTTCTGGACTGGATGCGCTTTGCAAGCGACACCTGCATCGCATACGTCAAAATGCAGGCCGACCTCCTCCACGAACTTACCCCGGGCATCCCCGTCACAACAAACCTCCGCGCTCTTTCCAGACATTACGATCACTTCGACATGGCCGAAGTGCTGGACTTTGTCTCGTTGGATACTTACGCAACTCTCCAACGACGCCCCTCGGAGAACGCTGCCGAGTACGACATCATGCGTTCCCTGAAGAAGTCCGGTATCAAAACACCCGACGGCCAGGAGGGTTTCTGGGTCATCGAGCAAAAGGCGGGCAATGTGAATTGGCAGGAAGTCAATTCTCTGTTGCGGCCAGGCGTCGTCCGGCTCTTCACTTATCAGCTTGTATCACGAGGCGCAACCGGCGTGCTCTATTTCTTCTGGAGATCGCCGCGGATCGGTTCAGAGAAGTTCTACGGCGGCGTTCTCACGCACGACGGACGTGGCGACAACCGCGTTTATCGCGAAATATGCCAGATCGGCGAAGAGATGAAACTGCTGGCGCCAATCCTGCGCGATACCAAGGTCGTGGCCGAAACCTGCATCCTGTTCAGCCACGCCAACGACTGGAAACTCAAACAACCGCAGCAACACACGGTCCATTTCAAGCTGCGCGACCATATCATGCTGTTTTACAACGCGTTGCACGACCTGAATATCCCGGTCGATTTCGCGCGGCCAACCGATGATTTGTCCGGCTACAAAGTGGTGTTTGCTCCCTCCCTGCACCTGCTCGCCGGTGGCGAAGCCGATCTCCTCAAACTGTATGTCCATAACGGCGGAACCCTTGTCGCCACTTTCAACACCGGTCTTGTGGACGAGCATGACATCGCCCCTGACAACGGTTTCCCCCATGACATGACCGACATGTTCGGGCTGGAGGTTCTTGAATTCGATCCGATCCCGCCCGACGAGGAAAACCACCTGCTTTTCAAACCCCAATTCCCGGCCACACATTCCCATGCAGGTCGAATTTGGTGTGATGTTATCGAGCCAAAAGAATGCCAGGTTCTTGCGACGTTCACCCGGGATTTTTACGCCGGACGTCCGGCGCTCACCATCAACAACTTCGGCGCCGGCCGCGCCGTCTATATCGGCACAATGTGCAAACAGAATTTCTATTACGACCTCGTCAACTGGCTCCGTCAGATGTGCAACGTAACCCAGCTCCTTAAAGTCCCTGAGCCAGTCGAGGTAAGCATGCGCCAAAAGGGCGATACGCGAATCTATTTCCTGCTCAATCATCAAAGCAGTCCTGTGCGAATCAGCTTCTACAAGCCAATGCACGACTATTTGACCGGCAGCACCTTGACTGGTCACCATGACATTCCACCGCACGGCGTGTTGGTCCTTGATGAACGGCTCCCGCAATCGCAAGCCGCCCCCGCGGCCGGAGCACCGCCTGCAATTGCTCCCCATTCAATGCCGGGCTTATCATCATGACCAGTTCATCGTCAAACCGGCCAAGACGAAAACACCCGGCTGACCCGTCACCTCGAGACAAAGTATTGGCCGAGTGGCGCGGCATTGATCTCGCCCCATTGGAACGAGCAAATGCATTGGCTGCCCGCTCAACAGCCGAGATCATGCCAAAGGTCCTGAAAAAGCTCAGGATCGATCAGCGGCAAATCGAAACCGAAATCCTCAAAGTCTGGAATCACCTCATAGACCCGTTGGTGGTTGCACACGCACAGCCGACCGGCCTTTGCAGAGGAACCCTGTTCGTCTCCGTTGACAGCAGCGTTTGGCTGGACGAAATAGTGCGCTACCGCAGGGAAGAAATCCTCGCACGCCTCCAACACAGTTTCGGCAGCGACCAAATCAAGAAGATTTCATTCAAGATCGGGTGATCGCCCCTGTGCCGCGTCGCGTCAGAGTCTGAGACTGCTACTTCCAATGATGTGACACGGCACTGGAATTGGTGGATTGGTGGGTTGTTGTTCCCGGGATTCTCCGGGAGGCGGCCCGCAATGTCGTCAGATTACCCCGAGAAAGCCCCAAACTCTGCTACCGGACCTCGCTGATGCCCCGGGCCCGTTTGACTGCCGAACGGAGTTGTCGCATCCGGCGCTCGAACATGGGAAATGGGGACAGACACGATGTACGATATACCGATCGGGAACGTTCAACGTCCAACGCTCAACTCGCAACGTTCAATTGGGTGACCGAAAAGGCGCATGGTTGGCGGGATATGGGGACAGACATGATGTTTGGGCGGTCGGCGGTGCAAATAGAGGGACAGGCACGATATTCGGCCCGGGCGGCCGGATTTTTGACACATCGGAACTGACCCAGCGGCCGGCCGGTCCAATCTGGCTGCGGCGCCCACATATGGGGACAGACACGATGTTCGAGAACCGATCAGGAACGTTCAACGTCCAACGTTCCACGATGTTCACGATGTTTGGGCGGTCGGCGGTGCAAATTAGAGGGACAGGCACGATATTTGCCCCGGGCGGCCGGATTTTTGACACATCGGAACTGACCCAGCGGCCGGCCGGCCGGTCCAATCTGGCTGCGGCGCCCACATATGGGGACAGACACGATGTTCGGTATACCGATCAGGAACGTTCAACATCCAACGTTCAACTCGCAACGTTCAATTGGGTGACCGAAAAGGCGCATGGTTGGCAGGATATGGGGACAGACACGATGTTCGATATACCAATCAGAAACGTCCAACGTGAAACGTTCAACTCTCAACTTTCAACGGAGTGACCGAAAGGGCGCCCGGTGGGCGGGATATGGGGACAGACACGGAGTTTTGCCGGTCGGCGGTGCAAATAGAGGGACAGGCACGATATTCGGCCCGGACAATCGGACTTTTGATAGACCGGACCTGTCCAAGCGCCGGTCGGACGGTTCCAGCCGGCGCGGGCGCCCAGATATGGGGACAGACACGATTTTCGATATACCGATCAGGAACGTCCAACTCTCAACTTTTAACGGGGTGACCGAAAGGGCGCATGGCGGGCGGGATATAGGGACAGACACGCAATTTGGGCGACCGAACTCTTGGCCCGGGGGACCAGTCCAAGCGCTGGTCGGACGGTCGAAGCCGGCTGGGGTGCCGCGATATGGGGACAGACACGGGATTTGGGTGACCAAGCTTTTGACCGGGTGGACCTGAGCAGGCGGGGGTCGGGCGGTCCAAGCCTGCGCGGCGCCCCGTGATGGGGACAGACACGATGTCCGATATACCAATCAGAAACGTCCAACGTGAAACGTTCAACTCTCAACTTTCAACGGGATGACCGAAAGGGCGCCCGGTGGGCGGGATATGGGGACAGACACGATGTTTGGGCGGTCGGCGGTGCAAATAGAGGGACAGGCACGATATTCGGCCCGGACGGCCGGATTTTTGACACATCGGAACTGACCCAGCGGCCGGCCGGCCGGTCCAATCGGGCTGCGGCGCCCACATATGGGGACAGACACGATGTACGATATACCGATCGGGAACGTTCAACGTCCAACGTTCAACTCGCAACGTTCAATTGGGTGACCGAAAAGGCGCATGGTTGGCAGGATATGGGGACAGACACGATGTTCGATATGCCGATCAGGAACGTTCAACGTCCAACGTTCAACTCTCAACTTTCAATGGGGTGACGGAAAGGGCGCATGCTGGGCGGGATATGGGGACAGACACGATGTCCGGTATACCGATCAGGAACGTTCAACGTGAAACGTTCAACTCTCAACTGTTAACGGGTTGACCGAAAGGGCGCCCGGTGGGCGGGATATGGGGATAGACACCATGTTTGGGCGGTCGGCGGTGCAAATAGAGGGACAGGCACGATATTCGGCCCGGGCGGCCGGATTTTTGACACATCGGAACTGACCCAGCGGCCGGCCGGCCGGTCCAATCGGGCTGTGGCACCCACATATGGGGACAGACACGATGTTCGAGAACCGATCAGGAACGTTCAACGTCCAACGTTCAACTCGCAAGGTTCAATTGGATGACCGAAAAGGCGCATGGTTGGCAGGATATGGGGACAGGCACGATGTCCGATATACCGATCGGGAACGTTCAACGTCCAACGTTCAACGCTCAACTTTCAAAGGGTTGACCGAAAGGGCGCATGCTGGGCGGGATATGGGGACAGACACGGAGTTTTGCCCTGGGCGGGATATGGGGACAGACACGATGTTCGATATACCAATCAGAAACGTCCAACGTGAAACGTTCAACTCTCAACTTTCAACGGGATGACCGAAAGGGCGCCCGGTGGGCGGGATATGGGGACAGACACGGAGTTTTGCCGGTCGGCGGTGCAAATAGAGGGACAGGCACGATATTTGGCCTGCCTCAATACTGGTGGGCTGATCACCCAAGGAGGATCGGGACGTTGATTAGAGTTTCATTTGGGCAACAAACCGGACATTGAAGTTGCGAATGTATCCTGACAGCAAGCCCGGCTTGGCTGATGTCTGAAGACAGGCGGCGCCGATGGACCAGCGGGCCGGCGCCGGTTTGGACCGAGAATCTCACCAGCGCACCGGCCAAAGAGACACTCAAAGGTTCATTCGGGTGCGATTTTAGCGCCGGTCGGTTAGGGGCGAAGCCTGGTTAATCGCTCGGCAATCTCGGTGAACACGCGTGCAGCCGGTGAATCGGGCTCCGACGCGGCAACCGGCAGGCCGCGATCACCGCCTTCCCTGATGTTTGTGAAAATCGGTATTTCACCCAAGAAGGGAATGTTTTGGCGTTGCGATTCGGCTTTCCCGCCGCCGTGACCGAATATGTAAACGTTCTCGCCCCCCGGTGTGGTGAAAAAGCTCATGTTCTCGATCAAGCCAACGACGGGAACATTGAGCTTGTTGAACATTGCAATGCCTTTTCGCACCACGCCCAACGACGCTTCCTGCGGCGTGGTGACGATGATGCCGCCATCGAGCGGCACAGCCTGGCAAAGGGACAACTGCGCATCGCCGGTGCCGGGAGGCAGGTCAACCAGCAGGTAGTCAAGTTCGCCCCATTCAACCTCGAACAAAAACTGCTGGATGGTCTTGTTGATCATCGGGCCGCGCCAGATCACCGGCTGACCGTCTTCAAGAAAAAACCCGATGCTCATGAGTTTGACGCCAAAGCTTTCGAGCGGAACGATTTTGCTTTGCGGGTTAACGTCGGGCACCTGCTGCACCCCCATCATCAACGGAATTGTCGGACCATATATGTCACAGTCAAGCAGCCCGACTGATTTGTTCAATCGCTTCATGGCACAGGCGAGGTTGACTGCGACGGTGCTCTTGCCCACCCCGCCCTTGCCGCTCGCGACGGCATAAACATGCTTGATGCCGGGGACGCGACGTTGTCCAGCCCATGGGTCGAGGCCGCGCGGCGATGCCCCGGCCCCAAGTTGAACAACATCGACGCGAATCTTACCCACACCCGGCAGAGCGCCCACCGCCCGTTCACACGCCAACTTGATTTGCTCGGAAACGTCTTGGTTTTGAGACGAAACCTCCAAAAGCACGCGCACTTCGTCGTCCTTGACAGAAACGTCGCGAACCACTCCAAACGAAACAATGTCGCGCGAATACCCCGGATACTTGACCGACTGGAGCGCAGCCAACACCGATTCTCTTGTAATGCTCATATTCCGCACCAAAGATGCAACAATCCCGTCGAATGGCAAAGGAACAAAACTCTGTCCCGATTCCGGTGCGCCGGGGATCGCAAGCCCTGCCAAGCCCTGCGCGCCGCGGTCACTCGAAGAATGAACCTGATTTCGAGGCTGTGGGATCTTACTGGCCAACAACGCGGTAAAACGCCGTCGTGCCAGCAACATCGTCAGTTGCCGTGCGATCGTTCGTGGGCGCGCCAAGGTTTGTCCATGTTCCCGTGGAGAGCGAAGACCGTTTTTGGACCTGGAATGGTCCATTACCGCCGGTCCATGTCAGCGTGATCTTCCCACCCGCAACAACAGGATCAGCCATCAGGATTGGCGTGGACGGCAACGAGAGAGTAATGCCTTCGGCTGTTGGACCGCCCATGCCGGTCACTTCCTCCGGCGTGAGCTCCCGAGATATGAAAGCAAAGCTGTTCACCAACAGCTCGTGCGTGTAACCGCCGGTCGGTTCGTTGAACAATCGGATATCCGGGCCGCTGTCGAGGTCCGAATACAAAGAAAACCGTCCGTTTGCCAGTGAACCGCCTGTTCGCGAATGAACGGGCGTGCCGTTCACGTAGATTGTCACTCTGCCTGCCACAAGGTTTGCAGCAAAAACAACCCTGTACCATGTATCGGGCTGAATGACTCCCGCTTGCGAATACCCGAGCGCGCCTATGCCAAGTGCGCCGGTGTCACTGACGTAAAAGTCGGCGTCATTGGAATTGTTCGGGGCGGTGTTGAAAAACGGCGTCCATGAGACATCCAAGGGCAGAAGAACGTCCCAGACCATCGAGTATCTGTTGATATACCCTTCGTTGCCGACCGGTTTTGTTGGCATGGTGAGATTAAGCCCATTCCCGGCAGCAGTGAAGGCAGGGACACGCATGAATGCAGCCTGCGAGCCGTTGATCAGAGGCGGCCCCTGTTCGAATGCTACCAAGCCGGCAGTAACATCTCCGTCGGCGAACTCGAGTGTGCCCACGCCGGTTGTGCGTTCGAGATGTTCGGGGCCGAAGTTCCAAACGCCGGCGACAACGTTTGGCAATGGTTGCACAGTCAATACAGCCGACTGGCTGTCGGTGCTTCCCGCGCTGTTGGTTACGCGCGCCTTGTATTCACCCGCGTCATTTGCCCTTGCGCGAGGAACAACGAAGCTGGTGCCCGTGGCGCCTGGAATTGGGTTGCCATTGAAAAGCCACTGATATGAAAACGGCCCGATTCCGCCCGCAGCGACCGTGAATGTCACGGCATCACCTTCGTATGCCACCTGGCTTGCTGGTTGTGTGGTGATTGCAGGTGGATCAACCTTCGGAATGCTGTAGAGCCCGAAATCATCTATTCCCCAGTACCAACTATCTGATCCAGCGTGGGCAAAACGGAATCTGACTTTTGCCTGGTTATCGGCCTGCGGCAACCGGTACAGCTCGACGCGCTTTGATTCTCTGGGATCATCGTTGACTCTTGCCTGGATGTAGGGCGCAAGCTGGGCAGAGATCGGTGCAGCGATGAATGCTCCGTAACTGCCGCCCTTGTCCGTGCCGTCATCCGGATCATAATAGGTTGCAATATCTGCGCGGACCGTGTTGAGCGTTGCTTCCACATCAACATTGCCGTCGCCGTCTCGGATTATGTCAGACCCATCCAAAAAGTACGCTATCGGAAGCCAGCTTTGTCCACCGTCAACCGAATACTCGACCGCGGCGAAGCTATCCTGGTTCTGTTCCCAAAGACTGTGGAAAGAAAGATGTATGTCGGTCTTTCCACGCAAATCGAAGTCCGGGGAATAAAGGAACTGCACCTGACTACGTCCGTTGCGATAACCCGAGTTGGCAAACACCATCCGGCCCGCAGCAAGGGGACTGACGAGCTTGCCGTTCACGACGTATCTTGGGTTCTCGGTGAGAACCCGGCGGTAATCCTCTTTCCATCCCTGGGGCGATGCCGGGTCGCTATATGTAATAAATTCGCCTTTGAACCGGTCCACGTTCACGACAGTCCAACCAGCATAAAAAGCCGAGTTCAGGTCGGTCGGATCGATTTCCGGGTTGAGCACTTCGGTGTAGTTTTTCCCGGTCCATCCTGCGGGTAATTGGCCTTCCGGAGTTGAATCAAAATCTTCAAACACAATCGGTGTCGGCAATTGGATTGATTGGTAATTCACGACGGTGTAGCGCACTTCATTGGTAAACCGATTTGGCGGGGTTGCGTCATCGGAGAACGTCAACACGAACGTGTGCGCGGACCCGGCGGCAAGCAGCGTGTCGGATTGGTGACTCACCAGAACATTGTCGCCTTGTTGCACGGTTTGGACTGGAACCGGCGTGCCGTCGAACGTGACTGCGACCGTTGTGAGTACTACCTTGGTTGCGCCGTTGGCAATCGTTGCGGCGAACCTCGGAACCGGAGCCTGATCAACCGCGTTGTTGGCCGGGTCCGTTGAAACGACTCTCGGCATTCCCGCCGTGGTGGACACCTCGAACAAATCCTCGGCAAGGATGTCGTAGCCATCGTTCAGCAGAAAATAAGCTGCGTAGCTGCCCGGCTTGCTAAGGCCGGACGCGAACGTCACAACGCCGTCGGCCAAAGCGGCATTGCCATCGTGTGTGCCATCAACGTAAGCCCAGAGAGTTGCATTGGGACCGCCACCGGGCGTTTGACCTGCCGCATAAATGCCGATCCAGTCCTTTGCGTTGGAATAACCGTTGGTGAATGTGATGCTGATCGCCTCGCCAATTCCATAGACCGGCTTGCCAACCCTTATCAATGGCAGCCATGGTTCAACAACTTTGAATGACGCTTCCGCAAGCCGCGTGTAACCGTCATTCAGCAGCAGGTAAACCTTCCAATCCCCGGCGAGGTTGATGCCGTTCGCAAATGTGACTGTGCCTTCCTTGCGCCCGGCAGTGCCCTGCTGGGTACCACCCACATAGAGCCATGCGGTCGATGGTTGCGCGCCGGGCTCGACGCCTTCTGGATAAATTCCGATCCAATCGAGTGGATTGCCGGGTCCGTTGGCGAACGAAATCGATATCGGTTCGCCCGGATAATACGCCGTGTGATCCGGTCGCACGCTCGGTGTTTGCCCGAAAACCATATGGGCCATCAGCGCCACCGCCACAAGCCAGATCACTCGGCCAAGCCGAAGGATTCCGTGACAAAGCCCACGCCGGGCGGTGCACTTGCCGTTCCTGCCAGTTCTGATTTGAGTTTGTTTCATATGTTTCAACAGACCTGTGTTGCAGGCATTGTTGCGGCTTGCAGACAAGATGCTTGCCGCTGTCAGTTCCAATGACAAGTCTTTGGGTGCCGCTGCGTTCACACATGTTGCATATGCACCTTCATTCTGCGTCAATGCGGGTCTGCCTTCACTGACCACCAGCATCCATCGGTGTTGCAGGGTATTCGCTCCGCATCCAACAGGCGCGCACTTCCATCAGCAAAGGCGTAATTGGACCTGCGCCTGTGCCGGATAGCGCCCTTGTCACCCTGCGCCAGGCGATTGAATCCGGGTGAATTAGCACTGCCAACTTCTTTCCAAATCCACCACCGGTCACTCGGCCAGACACCGAATACGTCGCTGTGGCCGTCACCAAAGAAAATCATTCGTGATGGCGACTCGATGGTACTGACACGCGACATGTTGTTTTCGTAACCGGCGGGCCTTCCGAACGGCGGTGGTGCGCCTCCTGTTTGCCAATGGACGTTTACCGCTCCGATGCCGCTCGGGATGTCAATTTCACCTGCAACTGGCTGGCCGATCACCCATGGGCTTGCAGTTTTTGAATTGGAAGGCTTGCCACTGGAATAAACCTCGGTTTTCTCGGAGGGGCAATCGTATGTTCTTGCATTACGTCCGAGGTACTTGAACAGGTAACAACGCCAACTGGTTTCAACTCCGTTCGGGAGCCTTTCTTGAATCGGAGGCAACCATTCTTGGTAATCGTCGGAATACAAATGCACAGCGATTGTCAACTGCTTTTCGTTGTTCAAACAGTAAACCTGCTGGCTTTTGGCTTTTGCGCCGGACAACGCTGGAAGGAGCATCGCAGCCAGCAACGCAATGATAGCTATTACAACCAGCAGTTCAATCAGCGTAAAAGCGGCCACTCTCTTGCGCAATTTCCAACGCGCACACCGATTGTCCTGGCATGACCACATCAGCTTCCGCTATCTCAACCCTTCATCGCACACAAACCTGCATCTTGTCAAGAAGCGGTCGAAGTTTCCGCGCGCCATCCAGCATCAGCGCGTTGCCACACGAGGCAACGTGGCACGACCGATTAAAAATGGCCTTGCAAGCTGCACATGACGGAGTATTGGAACGACAGAAGAGTCACGATAAATGGTCTTTTGCGGACGTCCAATGCGATCCTCTACCACTTGTGCGCGGGCGTTACGGCGGCGCATAACCCACAGCGCGGCGCAGCCGCAACCGAAGGATCGCGGCGAGATAAGTGCGTTCGTTCCAAGCTGGGCGCTGTGTCGCGCCGCGCTGAACGGGTTGACTTCGTCACCCACGGGGCAAATGAGGTTGGGGTCAGTGGCCGAACGGTTTGAAGGTAAAATTCTCGATCGGTCCGCTAATTTGCGGTTTCTGCGCAGATTCTCAAATGTGGTATTAGAGCCCTGCCTTCCATCGGGCGAGCGGCCTTTCTAGGGCCGTCAGCAGGCTCGAACAGTGATGAACATAATTGCACCAGGACATTGGCAACCAGAATGAAAGCAATGGTCATGGACAAACCAGGTCAGTCACTCCGGCTGGCTGAGCTTCCAATGCCACATTGCGGGGCCGGTCAGCTCCTCGTCAAGGTCCGTGCTTGCGCCGTATGCAGGACAGACCTTCACGTGGTTGACGGCGAATTGCCCGACGCAAAGCTGCCACTTGTGCCGGGCCACGAGATTGTTGGTGAGGTGATTGAAAAGGGAGAGGGTACAGATGAGTTCGAGGTTGGCGATCGCGTGGGCATCCCATGGCTTGGGTGGACCTGTGGAAATTGCCGATACTGCAAGTCGGGCGAGGAAAACCTCTGTGATCAACCGAAGTTCACCGGCTACACGTTGGACGGTGGTTATGCAGAATATGCGGTTGCTTGGGCGCAGTTCTGTTTCCGAATTCCCAAGATGTACGGCGACGCCGAAGCAGCGCCATTGTTGTGCGCCGGGCTGATCGGTTATCGTTCGCTGACAAAGACCGGTGACGCTCAGCGCCTTGGCATTTACGGGTTCGGCGCTGCCGCGCATCTTGTTGCGCAGGTGGCAAGGTACCAATCACGCAGCGTGTTTGCATTCACAAGACCGGGCGACAAAGCCGCCCGGGAACTTGCTGTTTCTCTGGGCGCCGTGTGGGCCGGAGATTCAACTGCGCCGCCACCAGAACCCCTTGACGCGGCTATCATTTTCGCGCCGGTCGGCGATCTTGTCCCGATCGCGCTCAGGGCGGTTCGCAAAGGTGGCAAGGTTGTGTGCGGAGGCATCCACATGAGCGACATACCGTCTTTCCCATACGAATTGCTCTGGCATGAGAAAACGGTGTGTTCGGTGGCGAACCTGACGCGCAGAGACGGACTCGAGTTTTTTGAGCTGGCGCCACAAGTGCCAGTCCGGTCCAAGGTCGAAATATACCAGCTTGCCGAAGCGAATCGCGCTCTTGACAACCTGCGTGCCGGACGTCTGCAGGGCGCGGCCGTGTTGGTTCCATGACCCGGAGACATCTCAGCCCGGCGCAGCCGCAACCGAATGATCGCGGTGAAATAAATGTGTTCGTTGCAGGCTCGGCACTGTGTCGCGCCGCGCTGACCGGGGTGACGTCGTTGCCCACGGGGGAGATGAAGGTGGGGACCAGCGGTTGAGCAGTTTGACGGCGACAGTCTCCAACGATCCGCTGATTTGCAATTGTTGCGGAGGTTTTCCAAGATAGCGGGGCAGGAATAGAGCTTTGGATGTATTTGGCTGGTAAGTCGGTGAGAATCCCGAGTCAGCGCCGCCATCCCCAACGGTGCTCACTGAGGCTTGGAATTGGCAACGTGGTTGCCGGCTGAAGCAAGATGCTCGATCGTGATTGACGCTGCGGCTGTACGTTCTGCCTGCAGAATCCGTTCGTATTCGTGGCGTACAATGTCGCGATTGTCATCTTCGCGTGTTACAAGATCAAGGCCACGTCCAACCCTGATGGCGTGGATAACATCGCCGGCAGTTATGCGGCCCGGCGGGCGAGCCGGCAAGAATGCCGGTTCACCGTGTCCAACCTCCTCGAGGAGCCGTGCATCAACAAGAACAGCGAGCAATTGACTTGCCAGTCTGCCCGGCACACCAACTGTCTCGGCAAGAGCGGTGAGAGTTGGGGCAGGCTCGCCCCGTAGAAACCTTGCGGCGACTGCCGTCATCAGGCGTAACGCTATGAACTCCCTGCTCTGCTGGCTCACGATTTCCGCCTGGCGTTCCTGCAGGTAGGCACGGCGATTCTGAAAAGCATATGCGACCTGTGCACCAAGCAGCAAAATCACCCATGCAAAATACAGCCCAACCATGAAGACGGGAATCATGCCGAGGCTGCCGTAGATTTTGCTGTTCGTTACAACCCGGGAAACATACAGTACACTGAACTCGCTGTTCAATTGCCAGAGGCAACCCCCGACCGCGCCTCCCACAAACGCCGCGTTCCAGCGTACTTTCGTGTTCGGCATCAGATTGTAGAAAACCGTAAACGCCGTGCTCCAGATCGCGTACGGCAGCACAACCATGCCAAGCTTGAATGCAAAAGCGCCAACCGCCCCAAAACCGGATACAAACCGCCTTGTTGCCTCGAAGTACGGTCCGCTGGTGAGCGCGATGGTTACAGTCAGAAGAATCGGGCCAAGGGTCATGGCACCCCAATAGTAAACCACTCTTGTGAACCAGCTCCGCCCTCGTGTTACACCCCAGATGTCGTTGAATGTGTCCTCGATCCTGCTCAGCATGCTGATGGCCATCGTGATGAGCACAATAATGCCCGTAACACCGAGGCTGCCGCTGCGAATGTTGCCAATGAACTGCTTGATCTGCCGGGCTATTTCCTGACGGCGCTTGGCGTATTCTTCGGGATCGATCAGGCCTTTGCCCATGCCACGCTCAGAGTTGGCAACTGCGGCGCCGTTGGCCGCAGCATCGCCCGACCTGTCCGGTGGCCGGATAACATGGCCCTTGGAAGGCACGGCAGCAGGCGTGAGACGTTCCACGAGCGAGTCAATAAACTTCATGATCGGTTCCTCGCCCTGGGCTTTGAGCAGTCCTGCCGACACGCTGATGACCACAGCCAGCATCGGAACCATTGCAAGCAAACTCGCGTAAGCAAGCGACGATGCCCGCATTGGGCATCGGTTCCGGATGAAGCTGCGGCAGACCAATGCCCAAAAATGAATGAACCGCTGGAACTTGGACGCCCGGGTTTCGTCGCGCTGCGCCATCCCAGAATCGTCCAATGCGATCCGCGCTTCTTCCTCGAGCTTCTTGAGTCGGTTTACGGCGTTGGTGCCCATGTGGGGGGCAGATTACCAAAGGCAGCCGCCACTGCAAGCGCTGTCACTTTGGACTTTGCCGGGCCGCGTCAGTGGAATAGAGTCTGGCCATGGCTAGAAAGGGAACAGCCATGAGTGAATCGGGTCGCGGCGGAAGCGACATACTGGGCATTGTACTGGTCAGTTTGTCGGTTCTGCTGGCGGTTGCGCTTTTCACTTACGACAAGTCCGATCTGGCCATCAATCGCGATCCGCCGAATCTGCCGACACAAAACTGGATCGGGCGGTTTGGTGCCACGACTGCGTACGGTTTGTTCTTTACGTTCGGTGCCTCGGCTTACCTGCTGCCGGTGCTTGTGCTCGGGTTCGGACTTGCCCAGTTCCTGCAGTCGCTCGGTTACCTGCGCCGCCGCTGGCCATGGGCAATTCTCCTTGTGTTCGTTTGCTCGGCTGCGCTTGACCTTGGCACGGACCAGTCCGTGCTCGACAGTCTGGCAAAGCGGCAACCAACGCCGCAGGCCGGTTTTCTCGAACAGCTTGCGCTGAATTTGAACGTCGGAAGCGCCGGCGGCGCTCTGGGCGCCAACCTCAACCGGTACATCTTCAGCTACTTCGGCAATGTCGGTTCGATGATCCTGTTCACGACTTTTTGGATAATCGGTCTCTACGGGCTGACCAATTTCAGGCTTGGCGACTGGGTACGCAGCCTGTTCCAGCGCCCTGAACCCGCCGAAATTCCGTTGAACGACGAAAAAGCCCTCGAACGCCGGGCATCCGAACTCGAACGCGAGGCCAAACGGCTCCAGGCCGAACTTGAGAAATCTGAGGACGCGAAAACCGCTGAACCCGAAAAATCACCGACACCGGAGGCCGCGCCGAAACTGGGGCTTGGTCCCGACCTGCGGCCTGTTCCGGAACCAACTGTCCGCGACCTCAGTGTGCCACAACTCAAACGCGGTGAGGAACGCCAAACCACAAAACAAGCCGAATCCAAAACAACAGAGCCCGAGGAAATCGAACCCGAAATCGACGAGGTAATCCCGGCAAAAGAAGTGTCCGCAGCGACGCGTGAATCTGCGCCGGAATCTTCTGTTGCCGCGAAAAGTGCCGTGCCCGCCGCCGAACAAGTTGCAGAACAAGCGCAAGAGGAACCGGAACAGCCGGCGGCAAAGGCGGGTCCACCGCCCGGCGGCCCGGTCAGGCCCAAGCCTCAGCCTCGAGTATCAAAGCCGTTGTCAGTCGCAGCACCACCGAAAATCGGGAATTACCAGTTGCCGCCTCTTGACCTGCTGAATCTCCCTGACACAACTGTCAGGCCAACCGAGTCAAAAGAGGAATTGATGGCCAACGCACGGCTCATGCAGCAAACGCTGGCGCAGTTCGAGATTCCGGTTTCGCTGGGCGACATTACCAAGGGTCCCACCATCACCCGCTACGAGTTGCACCCGGCGCCAGGAGTCAAACTCGAAAGAATCACAGCCCTCGCCAACAACATCGCCGCCGCCCTCAAAGCCGAGCGCATCAACATCCTCGCGCCCGTCCCGGGCAAAAGTTCGGTCGGCGTCGAAGTCCCGAACGTTGTCAAGTCAAAGGTGATCATACGAGACCTGCTCGAGTCTGAAGAATGGCGAAAGACAAAGGCGCGAATTCCGCTTGCTATAGGCAAGGACGTGTACGGTCATCCGATTGTGGCCGACCTTTCCGAGATGCCGCATCTGCTGATCGCCGGGAGCACCGGCTCGGGGAAATCTGTTTGTCTGAACGCGCTCGTCACGTCGCTGTTGTACAGGTTCCCGCCGGACCAGCTCCGGTTCGTCATGATCGACCCGAAGGTTGTCGAACTCCAACAGTACAACACTCTCCCACACCTTGTCGTTCCGGTCGTCACAGACCCCAAGAAAGTGATCCTCGCCCTTCGCTGGGTTATCAGCGAAATGGAGAAGCGATATCAGATTTTCGCGCGGGTGGGCGTCCGGAACATTTGGGCTTTCAACGAACGCCCCCGCAACAAACCGCTTCCGCCGCGTGAGCCTGAATTGCCGCTCACGACACGCAAGGAGAAGATCGAGCCCGGCACCGACGGGTTCGCCGTTCAGGTGGATGAAGAGATCGTTGTACCCCAGGACGAAGACATCATCATCCCGGACAAACTGAGCTACATAGTTGTGATAATCGACGAGCTGGCCGACCTCATGCTTGTGGCTCCTGCGGATGTGGAAATGGCAATCGCGCGCATCACACAAATGGCCCGAGCAGCCGGAATCCACTGCATCGTCGCAACTCAACGTCCCAGTGTCGATGTCGTCACCGGCATCATAAAAGCGAACATACCGTGCCGAATCGCATTCCAGGTCGCTTCCAAGGTTGATTCGCGTACCATCCTCGACGCGATGGGGGCCGACAAACTGCTCGGCAAAGGCGACATGCTTTACCTGCCTCCGGGATCGGCGAAGCTGATTCGCGCCCAGGGCGCGCTCGTGACAGACCCGGAATTAACCCGAATCGTCGAGTTCATCTCGAAACAGGGCAAGCCAAGTTACGAGGTCGAAATCCACCAGCAACTCTCCCGTCCAAGCGACAGTTTTGACGACGCCAACGGCATCGGCGAAGATGAAGAGCTCATTCAGCAGTGCATCGAAGTCATCAGAAGCGAGAAAAAAGCCAGCGTGTCGCTCCTCCAGCGCAGACTCCGCCTTGGTTACACCCGCGCAGCAAGAATAATGGACGAACTCGAAAACCGCGGGATCGTAGGCCCGAGCAAGGGCGCCGAGCCGCGCGACATATTGATTGACCTCGATGGCACAGGCGCCGACGGCCAGCCCGTGCAGGATCAACCATGACCACCGCGTTCGTTCGGATTGCCATCGCATCGTTCGCTTTCTTCTGCGCAATCCCATTCGCGCTCGCAACGCTAATGGTGCCCCTGTCGATTCCACAGCTTGCGGCGGAATCGGACCTGATAGTGCACGGTAAAGTGATCTCGATAACCACAGCGCTTCGCACTGACCGCCGGATCGTCACACGCGTGCTGACGGAAATCACAGAAACATGGAAAGGAGAACATCCCGGCTCGCGTTTGGAGGTTGTGCTCGCGGGCGGCACTCTGGGCACCAAACAGGTTGTTGTGGACGGCCAGCCGGATTATCACCCGGGCGAGGAAGTGGTGTTGTTCCTCAAGTTCAACCAGGGCAAAGAGGCGGTCACAGTCGGCCTTGCTCAGGGCAAGTTTGTCGTTTGGACCAACCCGGAAACTGGTCGGAAAGAGGTGTACAATCCGTTCCACGGGCGCGCCGTCACCGACACGAGAAAGAGCGAGGGCCGAAACTCACAGGAAACCACCGGGGAACCGTCGCTCACGCTGGCCGATTTGAAGCGCATGGTCGTTCGAAACCCGAATTGAGATCACCGGATGCAACAGCCACAGCACGCAAACTTTTTGCTGGCGGCACGCCGTTCAAGTGCCAATTCAGCCGATTTGATCGGCGCACTGACGTTGCTGTTGGCGGTGTTTGTTCAATTCAACACTCACGCGGCGACGTTCAAGCGCGATGCCAGCGGCAACCCGGTGAAGTGGGATTTGGTGTCGCCTGAGACGCGAACCAACCTTGTCAGCACAAACGTCGTCAACCCAAAAACCCGCGCAGTCCGCTTTTTCCTTGCAAGTGACGGCTGGTCTCAAACCAACCGCACCGCAGAGCTCAACGCTGTTCGTGCGGCGTTTGCAGTGTGGCAATCCACCCCGAACTCGATACTCAAGTTCGAGGAGGGCGGGACGGTCGCGCCCGGCGTTGACGTTGACGAGCTGGACAACACGAACGTGGTGTTTTGGGCAAAGAACAGCACATGGGTAGCCGGCGGCAGCGTGAACATCGCTGGTGCAACTGCGGTTACTTTCATTGCGCGTGCCGGCTGGTTGTTGGTGGGCGCAGACCTCGTGTTGAACGGCGTGAATTATTCATGGTCAACCAACCCGGACGGAGTCGGCGCATCCTACTTTGTCGAGTCAATTGTCACGCATGAAATCGGGCATTTTATCGGGCTCGAACACTCGCCGATTGGTGGTGCAACAATGTTTTACCGCGATCCCGGCGGTATGGGAACGTATCTCGGTCTGTCCACGGACGAACGGCTGGCCGTCCAGTTTCTGTATCCAAAGACCGGCTTGCTCGAAGTGCGCGGCGCAATTCAGGGCAAGATCACGGCAGGCACAACAAACGTGCTCGGCGCTGTGATCGTCGCTGAAAACCCGGCGGGCACAATAGCTGCCGCAACCGTTTCCGGAGCCGACGGAACATACAGTCTGCCGGCGCTTGTTCCGGGACCATACATGGTCCGTGTCTGCCCATTGGACCCGGCGACATCCAGCCCGTTCCTTGTTCGGGGCAGAGATATTGGCCCGGATTACACATCGGCTTTCACCTCATTTCTCCCGACAACGGGCACAAACGTCACGGTCACCACTGGCAGAACCTCGACCGCCAACTTCGCGCTCACTGTTGCCAACCCGTCAATCCGCATCGTGGGAATCCGGCCTGCAAGCCAGGACCCGGCTCATCCGTTCCCTTCCAATGCAACTTCTGTGATGCGCGTCGGCCAGAGCAACTGGATCGTCGGCGTTTACAGCCGCGATTCGCTTCTTGGCGCAACCTTGAGCGTTACCGGCAACGACGTGACACTCGAGCCCATCGGAATAACAAACGCATGGGGATACAACCTCATCTGCGCCAGGATCAGTGTCAGCAAAAACGCGTTCCCGGGATTGCGCAGCCTGATTGTGTCCCGCGGCCAGGACATCGCATACGCAAATGGATTCTTCGAGGTCGCCCCTGAATGGTTCGACGACAACTACGACGGGCTCGATGACATGTTCCAGCGCCGTCATTTCCCTTTGTGGGTGAGCGCCGAAGCAGGGCCAACCGCAGACCCTGACTCCGACGGATTCAACAACAAGTACGAGTACCTCGCCGGGTCTGATCCAATGGCCGGCTCTTCAACGCCGATTGTGGAACTCAACGACGTCACCCTCGCATCGTCAGGAACAACCATCGGATGGAACAGCGTGCCCGGCGCAAGGTACCAGCTCTGGACACGCGACAGTTTCGCCCCTACGGACATGTGGCGAAAAGTCGGGTCCTCGATCACAGCCACCGGCACACGCACCGAGTTGCTTGATACCACGGCCACAAACCGCATCCGATTCTATCTGGTCGAACTGCTGCCGGGGCTTTGAACTGGAAATCGAAGCGAGAACCGATTATTAAACAGCGCCGTGCACGCAGCCCAGGATAACCAGATTCAAGCCCGGTCCAAGACCGGTCCCGCGGCATGGCTCGACAGGTCCGTGTTTGCCGCGATCGCTTTGCTCACAACCCCAACCTGCTGCGCGGCAGATTCATGGCCCAATCCGCGCCCGCCCACACCACCAATCCAACACACGCCTTCCGACTGGTTCGAAGATGTCACCCGGAAGGCCGGGTTACACTTCGTCCATCAGTTTTGCCACAAGCAAATAGCCAACATCCTCCTCTCGAACGGCGCCGGCGGCGCAGTGTTCGACTACGACAACGACGGTTTCATGGATGTTTACCTCGTCAACTGGGGGCCGCTGGACGGCGTCACAAGCGCCCCGCCAAACACACCGCGCCACCCAAACCGCCTCTACAGAAATCGCGGCGACGGCACATTCGAAGATGTCACTGACAAAGCGGGTGTTGCAGGACATGGTTACGCCAGTGCCGCGGCTGCCGGTGATTTCGACAATGACGGTTACACCGACCTTTACGTGGTCAACATTGGTCGAAACATCCTCTACCGAAATCGCGGCGACGGCACATTCGAAGATGTCACTGACAAAGCGGGCGTCGGCGACAGCGGAACAGGTATATCCGCCGTCTTTCTCGACGCAGACAACGATGGCTGGCTTGACCTGTTCGTCGCCAATTACCTCACCTACATCCCTTCTCAGGAGTCAGAACAAAACCCGGGCGCTTATCCGGGGCCGCTCGCCTACAAAGGCGAGCCAAACCGCCTTTACCGAAACCGCCGCAATGGCACTTTCGAAGACATCACACAAACAGCCGGCCTCCATCGCACAGGCGACCGCGCAATGTCAGTGACAGCATTCGATTGCGATTGGGACGGCGACACCGACATCTACATCTCCAACGATGATACGCCAAATTTGCTCTGGATAAACGACGGCAAGGGAAGGTTCCACGACATCGCCATCGACGCCGGCGTCGCTTTCAATTCCATCGGCGAAGCCCCGGGCTCGATGAATGCCGCAGTCGGCGACGTCAACGGCGACGGGTTGCTCGATATTTACGTAACACGCCTCGGTTACGGCTCGCTCTACCTCCGAACGCCAAAGGGACTCTACGAAGACCGCATGTGGGCATCCGGTCTCGGCCTGCTCACTCAAAAATACACCGCATGGGGCGGCGTTTTCATCGACATCGAAAATGATGGCGACCTCGATTTGTGCATCGCAAACGGCAGTGCATTCACACTGGACGGCATGATATCCCTGCTCCTCGAAAACGATGGGACCGCACGATTCACCGACGCAGGACCAAAAGGCGGAGCGTTCTTCAAAACCCCCATCAACGGTCGCGGAAATGCCGTGCTCGATTTCGACAACGACGGGAAACTGGACATTCTCATCACGGCCATTGCCGATCGCGCTTTTCTGTTGCGCAACCGGTCCCCGGCCACCAACCACTGGCTGAAGCTCAAACTCGAAGGCACACGCAGCAACAGGAATGCCTATGGCACACGCATCGAAATACACGCAGGCGACAAAACCTTGCGCGCAGAAGCCACATGCCCGTCAGGTTTTCTCATGCAAAGCGACCCGCGCGTCCATGTCGGGCTTGGGCAAAGAACCAAAATCGACAAGATCGTGCTTTGGTGGCCGTGCGGAGTTTCCCAAACTCTGACCAATGTGAATGTCGATCAAATCCTTGTCTTGCGCGAACCGTCACAATGAAAGCACCTGCGATAATCTCAGCGGTTTTTCTGTTTGGCCTTGTTCTGGCTGCCGCATGGTCTGCCGCAGAATCCCAAGAAAAAGCACACAAACTCAGATCGGTCAGCCTGAAAAAGTTCGCCGATTCATTGCACGCCGTGATCGCAGCCGACAGACAAGCGTACGCGGAGCTGATCGTGCAAAGGCTTGCATCGGACCAGAAACGGATCGCAGCAAGCGAAAACTGGCAGTCGGAACAATGCCTGCCCGTCCACGCGCAAATGCTGCGCCATGCCGCTCGAAGCATCCAGCAGAAAGGCGCCGAATTCTCATACACCCTCCGGTCCCTCTGGCCGATCAACAACAGTCACGGCCCACAAACGTTGGTCGAACAACAGGGCCTTGACGCAGTCGCACGCACACCAAACGAACCGTTTTATGCCGAGGAAGAACTCGGCGGTCGCAGCTATTTCACGGCTGTGTACGCTGATTTAGCGACGTTGCCGTCATGTGCCGAGTGCCACAACACTCACCCCTCAAGTCCGAAAAAAAATTTCAAAGTTGGCGATGTCATGGGCGGTATCGTCGTGCGCATTCCGCTCGAGTTTTGACTTCGGCGATAGCCGAAAAAACGAAAAGGTGCGAAAGAATCATCGGCAGAAAAATGAGGTGCAGAAAAACGGGGCGGCCAAAGATCGCCGATATCCGTGCCCTGTTCGCCCCGCCAATCAGCGTCGCTGCACGGGCATGAGCGGTGCGAGGCGCAACGCCCGTAGAATTATCCGGTCTGGTTCAGTTTGCTGCGCCGCAGACCGAAAAAGAAATAGAGGATCAGTCCCGCGACCAGCCAAAGGACAAATCTGAGCCATGTAACCGCCGGCAGCGCGATCATCAGGAGTACCGAGCAACACATCGCCAACAACGGTACCACAGGAACAAAAGGCGTGCGAAACGGGCGCGGCCATTCGGGCCGGATCACACGCAGTACAATCACACCGGCGGCAACCAGCAGGAAGGCAAACAACGTTCCGATGTTTGTAAGTTCGACCATCTCGTTGATGTTCGTGACGCTTGCAAACACCGCGACGAATACACCTGTCAAAATCGTCGTGACGTGCGGTGTCCGGTACTTTGGATGAACCTTCGCCGCCCATGCTGGAAGCAGTCCGTCGCGTGCCATCGAAAAAAAGATTCGTGGTTGCCCGAGCTGGAAAGCGATCAGCACCGACGTGTTCGCCAGCAACGCGCCAACAGCAATAATCCCCGGTACCCACCGCAGACCCAGAGGTTCAAATGCAGAAGCAAGCGGTTCAGCCGTCCCGAGCGTTTTCCAACTCGCCATCCCGGTCAACACCACCGCTACAGCAACATAAATCACCGTGCAGATCACAAGGCTGGCTATGATCCCGATCGGCATGTCACGCTGCGGATTGCGCGCCTCTTCGGCGGCCGTGGATATCGCATCAAAGCCAATATAGGCGAAAAAGATGATCGCTGCCGCACTCCAAATGCCGTGAACTCCGTTGGGCGCGAACGGATGCCAGTTCTCCGGTTTCACGTAAAACGCCCCAACCACAAGAAAAAATGCAACAACAACCAGTTTGAGTATCACCATTATCGTGTTGAACCGCGCGCTTTCGCGAATCCCGATAACCAACACCCATGTGATGGCTGCGACGATCAACAACGCCGGCAGGTTGAAAACAATCGGAAGCCCGAAAACGCGCGGCGCTGTTTCAAGCGCAAGCGCGTCACGCAGCATAGCACCGCCCAACGTTGTCAGATCGCCTCCAGCGCCCTTCATTTCAGCAACGTGCGCTCCAGCCTGAATCGCCGACCGAAGATCCGTGCCAAGCCAGCACGGCCATGCAATGCCCAACCCACGCAACAGTTCCTGAAAATAGGCCGACCACGAAATCGCCACTGCAACGTTGCCCACGGCGTATTCCAGAATCAGGTCCCACCCGATTATCCATGCAACCAGCTCGCCCAATGTCGCATAAGCGTATGTGTAGGCCGAGCCCGCCACCGGCGCCATCGCCGCGAACTCGGCATAACATAACGCCGCAAACCCGCATGCGATTGCCACCAACACAAACGAGACTGCCAGCGCAGGACCTGCGCCGAGATGTTGAGACCCGCCCGCAGCAGCGCTCCCAACAGTCGAAAATATCCCAGCACCAACAATCGCCCCAATCCCCAATGCAGTCAGTTGCACCGGCCCAAGACTGCGCTTCAGGCGGTACGCGGGCGATTCCGTGTCCGCCATCAACCGATCGAGTGATTTGCGCCGCAAACAACGGTCCCAGATCGATGCCATGCGCACGCGTTCTACATTGAACCGATTTGTTTTGCCAGCTACATCGCGTCTTCATCCACACATGCCGACGAATATCGCAGATCACCGATTGATTTCGGTGAGATTCGGATTGGATAACTATATTGAGAAATCGATCATTTCTGCGAAGATTTTCTGGCTGCGAATTTGTTCAGTTTGTCAGTATCTGCTTCTTTGGCAGCCGGCACTGCGGTCACTACAGCGCGGCCTTTGGAGTATAATATCGGATAATCTTCGCGGAAATCGCAGGTCAGCCCGGGGTTCGAGACTTTTGCCTATGAACTGCTCGGCCACTGATCTCACTCGCATCTCGCCGTTGGGCGACGAAGTCGCCATTTTCAGCGCGGCGCGACACAGCGGTATTCCTGCAATCAGGACGATGCTTACGCCTCGAACATGTGGTTGCGGCTGCGCCGCGCTGAGCGCCTTCTCGGCCCAACGTCAGAAGCCGCCAAAGGATTTGGTTGCAGCCGAAACGTACTGTGATTGAATTGCACGGAGTTTTATGGGGCGCCCACTCAGAATCGCTTTCATCGGTTGCGGCGCGCGAGGTTGGACCTACGCGCAGCTCATGACACATTACCCCGACAGGTTTCAACTGGTCGCTGCTGCTGACCCTCTCCCAGAACGGGTCGAGCGAATTCGAAAGCTTTCGGCCAACGCTGATTTCGCCAAATTCCCGGGTGCCGACGAATTGCTCAGCGCAGGCAAGATTGCCGATGTGGTCGTCATCGCAACCCAGGACAACGACCATTACCGCCCCTGTCGCCGCGCACTCGAGCTCGGTTATGATGTGCTGCTCGAAAAACCGATCGGCACACGCGTCGAGCAGGTCATTGATATCCAGCGGCTCGCCAAAACCACCGGCCGGCGTGTCATGGTTTGCTTCGTGCTCCGGTTTGCCGCATTCTATCGCAAAGTCCGGGAAATCATCGCTTCGGGCGAACTGGGCGAAATCGCTTCAGTCCAGGCCAGCGAAGGGGTAATGCCATGGCATCAGGCACATTCATTTGTGCGCGGGCATTGGGCTGTTAGCGCTCGCAGCTCGCCGATGATTCTCTCGAAATGTTGTCACGACATGGACATATTGCATTGGCTCGTGGGGCGGCCCTGTTTGAATGTGGCCAGCTTCGGATCAAACCGGTTCTTCCGCCCCGAAAACGCCCCGCCCGGCGTGCCAGCGCGCTGTACCGACGGTTGCCTCATCGGTGATCGGTGTCCCTACAACGCCATTAGGTACACGACAGACCAGCGCAACCCGTGGCTTGGAATGGTGTACGACCGCGCCGCCCACGCCACAACGGACGAAATACTGGACTGGCTCCGCAAAAGCCCGTGGGGACGATGCGTGTACAGATGCGATAACGACGTCGTTGACAGACAGGTCCTCGCCCTCGAGTTCGAGGACGGCGTGACTGCCACTTTTACAATGACCGCCTTCGAAAACGGCAGACATATCGAGGTGTATGGCACACGCGGCGTCCTCAAAGGCGGGGAAACTTATCGCAAGCACTTCGGCTCACACATCGTCGTTATTCCTCATGAAGGCCAGCCAAAGCGTTACACCGTCCATGCCAAGGACGGCGGATACGAACTCCACGGCGGCGGCGACGCAGGATTGATCGACGCCCTTTACGACGAAATGACCAAGCCAGCCGGCGAACCGCTCGAAGCCGGCATCGATTCAACTGCGCACAGCCATGTCCTCGCCTTCGCAGCAGAAGAAGCAAGGATCACACGCCGCACCGTTGATCTCGCGTCGTTCATGAAAGAAAAAGCACGCGCTGCAACATAATTGGCAACGCCCGACACGGCCCGGAAATCTTACCGGAATGAAGCTTTTGGGGGGCTTGGTTGGTGAAACAGTGAGCTTCCCGGGTTCAGACCGGTCACGCGTGCGGTCTCACAACCCCCGTCGGGCTGTCTCCGTTCTCGGTGTTTTGCCGGCTTTCTAGCTCAAGCCCACCGCCCGACCGTCAGGCAGAATCTTGATCCGCGCTGCAGCGGGTACCTTGGGAAGACCGGGCATTGTCACGATGTTGCCGCAAATGGCCACGACAAACCCCGCACCCGCAGAAAGTCTGAACTCGCTCACGTTCACACGAAATCCGCTTGGGCGGCCGCGACGCGACGGATCGTCAGAGAGCGACAAGGGCGTCTTGGCAACGCACACCGGAAAGCTGGAAAAACCATGTTTGTCAAGCAACTCCAAATCGCTCCTTGCGTTCCGGTCAAGCTCGACTCCGTCAGCTCCGTAAAGCTTCCGCGCCAACACGTCCAGTTTCTTCTCGAGCGGCCAGTCAAGCGGATACAAGTACCGCAATGAATGGCGCTTCTTGCTGTGCACAACGCGGAGAACCGCCTCAGCCAGCTCGACGGCGCCTTGCCCGCCGAGCGAATGGTGTTCCGCGAGAACAGCCTCGGTTCCGCATTTCTCGCAAAACCTGACGATTTTGTTGAGGTCAGACGGATTGTCATCGGCAAACCGGTTCACTGCCACCACCGGTTCCAAGCCGAACAACCTTATGTTTTCGATGTGCTTGGCAAGGTTGCCCAAGCCGCCCGTTTCACGGAATCCTCCATGGTAAGCGACCGCCTTTGCAGTTGCGACTATCACAACCGCTGCAGGCGCAAGCCCCGCAGTCCTGCATTTGATGTGAAAGAATTTCTCCGCACCCAATTCTGTTGCGAACCCGGCTTCAGTTACAACATAATCGGCGAGCTTGAGCGCCATTCGCGTTGCAATAGCCGTGTTTGTTCCTTGCGCAATGTTTGCGAACGGACCGCCGTGAACAAACGCAGGCGTTCCCTCGAGCGACTGCACAAGGTTCGGATGAATGGCGTCTCTCAGCAGCACCTGCATCGCACCCACGGCCTGCACGGCGTCGGCTGACACAGGCTCGCCCTTGTAAGTGAATCCCACAACCATTCGCGCCATTCGACGTCCGAGATCCGCATAATCCTCTGCAAGACAAAGAATTGCCATTACTTCTGAAGCCGGGGTGATGTTGAACCCGTCTCGGCGCGGCACACCGTGTTTTGGCCCGCCCAATCCGATGATAATATCGCGCAACGAGCGTTCATTGAGGTCTATCACACGCCGCAGAACAATTCTTCTCGGGTCGATGCCAAGCTCATTACCGTGTTGCAGGTGGTTATCGACCATCGCACACAAGAGATTGTTGGCTTTCTCAACCGCGTACATGTCGCCAACGAAATGCAGATTGATGTCTTCCGCCGGAACGACCTGCGACCGGCCCGATCCGGTGCCGCCACCCTTGATTCCAAAGTACGGGCCGAGCGAAGGTTCCCGCAGGCAAAACATCGCTCGATGCCCCAATCGTCTTATCGCATCTGCAAGGCCGATTGTCGTTGTAGTTTTGCCCTCGCCCTGCGGCGTCGGCGTCATCGCAGTCACAAGAATGAGCCGCCCGTCCGGCTTGTCCTTCCGCTGTTCGAGTTCGTCAATTGGGATTTTCGCGATGTAGTGCCCGTGAGGCAAAACCCGGTCCGTGTCCAATCCAATTTCACGCGCCACTTCGACGATTTTTCGCGGCGGGCGATTGCTGTTTTCTGTTTGTGCAGCGAGCATAGCGATGGTTCCATGCGACGTGCGGCCTTTCAGCGCGACAGCGCCGCACCCGCTTTCTTATCGCGATACCCATGCATCTGGCAAGAATTCATCGTTCGCCCACCTCTGCCCAAGACAAAACAACCGTTGAACAACGAGCCTGGCACAATGTCGCACTTTTCGTCTTGGGCGCGAGTCGTCATTTCTCGGAAATTCAAAGTGAAAACTGCACGTTCTCGTAACAACCGGCACGACCAAGAAAAACGCTCTGACAGACTTTGTGCTTTTTCGAGCCGGGCGAGGACAAGTCCGACCACCGCCTCATAGATTGCCCTTGTCCCGCAACAGCAACGATCGCGCTCCCCTGCCGTCAAACCCAACAACTCCACAAAGGTTGTCATTTGGACGCTTCCTCCACGATCTTGATTTCCTCCGGCGTCATGCCGCCTGCTTCCCGAGGCCCCGGCGCAGGCGGGTAGAGGCGCCAGACGGGTTTGCCCCGTTAAATTTGCCGAAGGCCCAAGTCTGCCGGCGAGTCTCGGCTTGTCTCACGGGGCCAGTCAACCTCTGCTCCGCAACAGCAGCGGTCCCGCTCCCGCACCGCCACGCCCCCCTACGCTGCCGTGAGGCGGTCAACCAGCGGTTCTTGGCAATTGTCACTGATGTGGTGAACAAACAAGGTTGGATTCTACATTGCTTTCGCGCCGGCTTGCCACTACGCTTCGGGTGGTGAAATTCACACAGTATTTCCGCGCCATGCGCGAGCGCCCCGACCGCGCGCTGATCCGGCTGGAGTGGATTGAACAAGCTGTCCAACACCCGGAAAAGGAAGTTGTGCAACAAGACGGCAGGATTCGCCGCTGGGCGCGGATTGCGGCGATGGACGGGCGCGCCCTGCGGGTTATACTGTTGCCGGACGGCGAAACCGTGCCTAACGCCTTTTTCGACAGGTCTGTGAAGTTATGAGAATACGCTATTTTCAAGACACCGACACGCTGCACATCGAGTTCAAGCTCGACGCGGTGGCTGAGACGCGCGACCTGGATGAGAACACGTTGATTGATGTGGACAAAGACGGTCGCATCCTGAGCATCACCGTCGAGCACGCAAGCAAGCGGGCCGACATCCCGCACTTTTCCTTTGAGCAAGTCCCAGCCTGAAACTGAATGGCAGTTTTTGTGCCGACCCCTCCTCCACAATTTTGATTTCCTCCGGCGTCAGGCCGCCTGCTTGCCGAGGCCCCGGCGCAGGCAGGTACAGCGGATAGACGTGCTCGTCAATTTCCCGTTCCCACGCCGACACGTCCACCGCCGCGTCCGCCCGCTTCGACGCCATGTGTCGCGTTGCTTTCATCATTCCTTGTCCGTTGGAGGTTTATTGGCTGTGCCGGCCATGAACAGGTCGAAGACCGATTGGGCGAAGTCTTCGCCGCGTTTTTTGCAGCGGGGATACGCGATCCACGCCGAAACGGCAAACAAAAGCGTCCAAAGCCCGAATGACGTGGCTTGCGGCTGCTTGCCTGCCAGTGCCCAAACAAGCCCGGCCAGTGATAGCACGGTCAACAGGCTGAACATGGTCAGCAAACAGCGGAACTGGCCATAGTGCGCGTTGAAGGTGAGCGGGCGCGGGTTGGTTTCGCCCGCGGCATGGTAAATGAGGTAGAACAGCTCCCGATTCTTCTTGAGGCGCAATTCGCGGGCGCGGGCGGCAGGGCAGTCGGGCGGCAGGTCGGGTTCGGTGGCGACTTTGAACCGCTCGGCGATCAACGGCAGCAGGCGCTTCTTGTAGGCGGCGGAGAAATGCTCGTCATCGGGCAACAGCCAGCGTTCAGAGGGGAAACCCTTCCAGAACGGTATGAGAATGCGCTTTTCGACCAGCCCTTGACTCAATCCTTGCAGCAACAGCCCGGTGATGTAGCCGAGGGTAACGAGGATGGAGGTCTCTGCCAGCCCGCCGGCGAAATCCAGCGGCAATGTCCAGCCGACCAGCCCGGCCAGCGCCTTGACACACCACAGAAACACCAGCCCGGGAATCAGGTTGGCAATGAAATCGTATAGGTCGAACCGGGCAATCATGGCGATTCCTCATAGGTCGGTATACAATTCCCATGCACCACCGCCCTTCAGGACCAGCTTCATGTTGCCCTTATCTTGCGTGGTGAAGACTTTGTTGCCCTGATTCGAGCCGGAGCTGTATTTCTCGTAAAGCTCAACAGCTTTCTTGTCCGGCAGGCCATGCACGTTTGGGCCAACGGAAATCAGCGTCATCGCTGGCCGGATGACTTGCATGTGCGCCGTGTAGTAGTGCTGTTTGTCTGAGGGATCGTCGAAGAACGTGATCGATCCATGATGTGCCGCCAGCAGGATGTTCGATTTAAGGTTCGCCCCGCGCCTGCTAACCAACTTGTCCTTCCACGGCGCGTAACTGGTGTCGCCTGCGAGCAACGCCGAACTTCCTTTGAAATCAATCTTCGCCACGATGCTCTGGTCGTTCGCATCCGAGTAGCCCTCGTCTTTCGAGTGCAGCCACGAAACCACAACTTCACCGATGGTGTTGGAAGAGCCGGCTGCGATTTCGCCATGGTCTAGCTGACGGCGAAGGTCCATGTATTCGCGATATTCCGGGCTGTCGGTTGTCGTGCCTTCGACGCCGTTGTCCCAGATACCGCCGAGCGGATACGCTTTGTGCAGCTTCTTGATTCCCCGCATGTGGTCGGCGTCACGATGCGAGCAGATAAAGGCGTGGATGCTCTGCCGTCCTGACAGGGCTTTTCGCAAATATCGCATCACCGCCTCCTCATTTTCGTCAGCGATGTTGCAGTCGCACGCCCATGTCGTCCCGTTGGGAAACAACCAGAGGGTCATATTCCCGCAACCAACATCAAGGAAGTGTAATTCCATGTTAATGTCCTTTCTGTTTTGGCTTTCGCTCACACGCTTTGGCCTTTTTCGAGGCGGGCGCGGACCAGCGAAACCACCTCGTCATAGACCCCTTCACGCTCGCTCGCGGTCAACCTGTCAACATAACAAAGGTTGTCATTTCGATCCTTCCTCCACAATTTTTATTTCCTCCGGGGTCAGGCCGTAGAGACGATAAACGTGCTGATCTATCTCCCGCTCCCAAGACGAGACATCCACCGCTGGGTCCGCTCGTTTGGCAGCCAGAATCTTGTCCACCAAAGCGATGATTGGTGCTTGCTCTGATGCATCTTCAATGGCGGTCTTCGGTAGCGGGATTTGGGTAACATAATAGTTGATGAGGTGCATCGTACGGACGGCACGGTTCTAGACGAAGTTGTATGCGTACCAGTTTGCAAAAGTGGAGTGAAAATAAGCCATCAGGAACTTGGGGTTTAAACGCTTGTCGTGTTTGATCTGCACACAGGTGTCATTGAAAAGTCGTTTTTTCTCATCGAGAAACATCGTGATCAGAATGTGTGGGCGTGGATTTTCCACATGTGCGATGATTTCTTGCGCGATCAGCTTATCTTCCGCTGGGTAATCGGTAATGTACCGCTTCGCAATAGCTGGGTGTGTGACAGATTTCTGACCAAAAGAAGAAAAAGGGGCATTTTGGCCCATCTTCGACAGTTTGAAAAACTGGGTTGTTGATATTCAAGGAGTTACAAAAGACCAAAATGGTCTTGGCACTACATTTTCCAGCCCCGTGGTTCTGTGATCATTCCTTCTCCTGCAACGTCGGTGGTAAGGCCACACCCGCCGCCATACACGCCTTGTGGGCCTGTCCCAGCACCTGGCTGCGCAGCACAAACCGCTTGCCCTGAAATACAACCTCCACCTCCTGAAGATTGTCCAGCCC